>Ga0134105_1001572_pt1 | contig 15858 bp, 14 predicted proteins | sample 16_3_2metaG_FD_94457 | JGI IMG/M metagenome (GOLD analysis project Ga0134105, IMG submission 94457) | Switchgrass degrading microbial communities from high solid loading bioreactors in New Hampshire, USA - 16_60_3.3_214_A3 metaG | ecosystem: Engineered > Bioreactor > Semi-continuous > Anaerobic... | reverse complement strand
GGCTAGCGTGCCATACCTAAGCGCAAGCATTAGGCCGGTAACATATGCACTCAGAGGTCTCTTAAATGGTAATATTCTTTGGGCCGTCTCATCGCTTCCGCCCCGATCTGCTTGACACTGACGTTTGATTAGAATCGTTGTTGAAGGCATTAAAGCTGTGTGCTATACTATCAAAGGTGTGTGCAAATACACACGTCTCACTGATTTCCGGCATGGTTCCGGGTGGGCACGCGGCATGCTCGGTTGCCGGGAAGATGACGGAGGCGGAGGAAAAAAACCGGTGGAAGGAGGGTGACCTCCCGGTGGCAGTAGTCTCAATGAAGCAGTTGCTCGAGGCGGGAGTCCATTTTGGTCACCAAACGCGAAGATGGAACCCCAAAATGAAGCGGTACATCTTCGCAGAGAGAAACGGCATCTACATTATCGATCTGCAGAAGACTGTCCGGATGATCGATGAAGCGTACAATTTCGTGCGCGACACAGTGCTCGCCGGCGGGACTGTATTGTTTGTCGGAACAAAGAAGCAGTCGCATGATACTGTCAAAGAAGAAGCCGAACGCTGTGGTATGTACTACGTGAACGAGCGGTGGCTCGGCGGAATGCTCACCAACTTCAAAACGATTCGCAGTAGAATTGCTTATCTAAAGCGCTTGGAGAAGATGGAAGAGGACGGAACATTTGATGTTCTGCCAAAGAAAGAGGTACAAGTGCTTCGCAAAGAAATGGAGCGACTCAGAAAGTACCTCGGTGGCATTAGAGATATGAACAAGCTGCCTTCCGTGGTTTACATCGTCGACCCGCGGAAAGAGCAGATTGCTGTAGCCGAAGCTCGCCGGCTCAGAATACCCATTGTTGCCATAGTGGATACTAACTGTGATCCTGACGAGATTGACTACGTGATTCCCGGTAATGATGACGCTATCCGTGCAGTCAAACTGATCACGAGCAAGATCGCAGATGCTGTTATCGAGGGCAAGGAAGGTAGGGACTCCACGTCCGTTGATGTGGAGAATGCCGAGAGCGAAGATGTTGCCTACGAGGACGATTATGCTGATGAAGATGACCATGAAGAGGCTGACATCAGCTACTCCGAGGAGGCCTTCGACGAGGACGCTCCCGTAGATGATAATTATCTCTAAGAGGCCTGGTCGAGGTTCAGTATCACAAAATCAAGTCGGTAGAAGAGGGCATGCCCTCTTCTACTTGTAGCCATGCGGAGTAGGGATTTGAGGGAGGAGCGTCGGTATGGATATACCAGCCAGTAAGGTCAAAGAGCTCAGGGAACGAACCGGTGCAGGCATGATGGATTGCAAAAAGGCACTCGTGGATGCAGGCGGAGACATGGAGCGAGCCATTACACTTCTGAGAGAGCGTGGGCTTGCTGCTGCCGCTAAGAGAGCAGGCAGAATTGCGTCGGAGGGCCTGGTCGACTCATATATACATCTCGGCGGCAGAGTCGGCGTCTTGATAGAGGTCAACTGCGAGACCGATTTTGTGGCCAAGACAGACGAGTTCAAGCAGTTGGTCAGAGACTTGGCGATGCAGGTTGCTGCATCGAAGCCGATGGTAGTGCGCAGAGAAGAGGTACCTGCGGAAGTTATCGAGCAAGAGAAGGCGGTCTATCGTGCCCAGGCTCTTAATGAGGGGAAACCTGAGAGAGTTCTCGACAAGATTGTCGAGGGAAGGCTCGAAAGGTTCTACCAGCAGGTTTGCTTGCTAGAACAACCCTTTATCAAGGATCAAGACAAGACTGTAGAGGATCTCATAAAAGAGAAAATTGCGCTGTTCGGCGAGAACATAACTGTGCGCAGATTTGCGCGTTTTGAGCTGGGAGAAGGGATCAGCGGTTCTGAGAGCGGCCAAGCGTAGTGCGCGGCTGACCGCTTCATTGCCTGACTGTACTTGAAATCAGCTTGCCGGCTGCAACGAGGATAATCGCGCTTTGTACAGAATATCGAGTAAGAAGAGATTCTAGTCGGCAAGAAGGGTCGGGGGTTTTCTCATGGGTTCTGCTAAATACTCCAGGGTTGTTCTCAAGCTGAGCGGAGAAGCACTCGCAGGCGACCTCGGAAGAGGCATCGATATACCCACTGTTCAGCGAATATCTTCCGAGATCGCCGAGGTGTACCGTTTAGGCGTTGAGATGGCCGTAATCGTTGGCGGAGGTAATATTTGGAGAGGCAATGAAGCGGCAGAATACGGGATTGAGCGTAGCACTGCAGACTACATGGGCATGCTTGCGACAGTTATCAATGCGTTGGCCCTTCAGGACTCGTTGGAGAAACTCGGCGTCCCCACCAGAGTTCAAACTGCTATAGAGATGCGGCAGGTCGCTGAGCCGTACATTCGTCGTCGTGCAATTAGGCATTTAGAAAAGAAGCGCGTAGTCATATTCGCTGCGGGCACCGGCAACCCGTTTTTCTCAACCGACACCGCTGCTGCACTGCGGGCCGCAGAGATTGATGCTGAGGTCATACTGAAAGCTACCAAAGTAGACGGAGTTTACGACTCTGATCCGGTCAAGAATCCCTCTGCGGAGCTTTTGAGCAGCGTTACCTACCTTGATGTGCTCAACAAAGGCCTCAGAGTGATGGATGCTACGGCTACGTCGCTCTGCATGGACAATGGGATTCCGATTATAGTCTTTAACTTGCGGGTGCCCGGCAACATAGTGCGGACTATCATGGGAGAGAACACAGGGACGATTGTGAGGAGGGATTAGTGTGGTCGAGAAGACGTTGAAAGACTGCGAGTCCAAGATGCAGGCAGTGATCCAGTTGACGAAGAAGGAGTTTGCGTCAATTCGCACGGGGAGAGCAAATCCAGCGCTTCTCGACGGGGTGATGGTCGACTATTACGGCACACCCACGCCCCTCAACCAGTTAGCGAACATAACAGTCCCTGAATCTCGTCTGCTTGTGCTTCAGCCGTATGACAAGTCGGCTATTGGGAACATCGAGAAGGCCATAATAAAAGCTGACCCCGGTCTGAATCCCACCAACGATGGCAATGTGATCAGAATAAGCATTCCGCATTTGACCGAGGAGCGCAGGCGCGACCTGGTCAAGGTCGTTCGAAAAAAAGCGGAAGAACTCAGGGTGGCAGTGAGAAACGTTCGGCGAGATACAAACGAGATCCTTAAGAAGATGGAGAAAGATAAACAGATTTCTGAGGACGAACTCCGGACAGCACTTGAAGATGTACAAGAGCTTACCGACAAGTACATCGCTGAGATTGATGAGCTTCTTGAGCACAAAGAGCAAGAGATTTTGGAGGTTTAGCCTGGGTTGGGTAGCGTTGGTAAGCTTATCCCAGACGTGGTCGGCCTCGAGACTGAGACATCTCTGCGCATAATGGCAAAGAGGGGCGTTGAAGTAAGTGTAGTTCCTATAAAGGACTGGCGGTGCACAACGGAAGGCGCCGGTGACGGTCCGTCCAGAGTCGTATGCCAGAGGGTTAAAGGTCATTGGGGCGTCGTACTACTGGTGGCGCCGGATCTGTACCGGCAGACCCAGGGCTCATAGTGACCCCCCATCGAGCAAGGGGGTCTTTTGTTGTTAACCCGTGGCTAAAGAAGCATTCTTTGAGCGTGGGTGAATGGCTGGATGCACTGGATCGGACGGATAACACGCCTGATGGGATGCAGGCGACAAGCTGGTCAGCGCGCCTGCGTGCCTAGAGAGCTTGATCCTTCAAATCTGCATGTCGGAATCATCATGGACGGAAATGGCAGATGGGCAGTTCAGCGAAGCTTGCCTAGGCTGGCCGGGCACCGCGCGGGGGCGGAGAATGCCAAGCGGATTGTTGAGCACGCTGGTTCCCTCGGTATCGGCTATCTTACATTATTTGTTTTTTCTACCGAGAATTGGACTCGCCCGGATGACGAGGTCAACGGCCTCATGGACCTTTTTAGGGAGATCTTTGCCGAGTATTCTGATGAATTAGCAAAGATTAACATTAGAATGCGTGCAATAGGCAGGATAAATGGGTTGCCTGAGGATATTCAACAGCGGATCTTCGAGGCTGTCGATAAGACTAAGCACGCCTCCGGAATGGTGCTTACGTTCGCAATCAATTACGGGGGACGCGCGGAGATTGTGGATTGCGTTCGCTCCATTGCCAAGGAGGTGGCAGCCGGAACGCTCGATCCTGAAACAATTGACGAACAAACCGTGTCTTCTAGATTGTACACCGCCGGTATGCCTGATCCCGATCTGATAATCCGCACGAGCGGGGAACTGCGCCTGAGTAATTTCTTGCTGTGGCAGGCTGCTTACGCTGAGATCGTATGCGTTGAAACCTTTTGGCCCGATTTCCGGCCCGAGGATTTCGACAACGCTCTGGCGATTTACGCAAAGAGGCAGCGGCGATACGGGGGTCTAGGTGTGCCTAATGGAGGCCGACCATGAGTGTATTGATGCAGCGAACCATCACCGGCGTGATCGCGGCCGCGTTGGTCATTTCGGCCGTTGCAGTTGGCAGAGCAGTTTTCTCTCTGCTCGTCGGAATCATCGTGCTGCTTTGCGCGGTCGAGTTCCATGGCCTGATGCGTAAAGGCGGGATCTCGGTTTCGCTACCAGTTATGATTGTGGGACCACTGGGCTTTGTGGTCTTGGAAAGTCTTGACATGCATTCGGCAATTGGTGAATATTCAGCAATCTCGCTTTTTGTACTTCTATCTGGGTATTTGCTTGGAAAGCGCTCACCTTCGTCGTTCGCAGAATTGGCTGCCACGTTTACTGGGACAATGTACACTGGACTGCCGCTCTCCCAGTTGATCAGAATTCGTGTTGCTGAGCCTGAGTCGGTTGGGTTGGGAGTTGTGATGATGGTACTTGCTACAGTATGGGCCTGTGACATCGGCGCGTACTTTTTTGGCATCGCGTTTGGACGCCACAAGTTAGCCCCGTCAGTCAGTCCGGCAAAAACGGTTGAGGGTGCAGTAGCCGGACTGGTAAGTGCAATTGTTGCGCCATTGATCATCAATGCCGTTATCGCTCGTCTAGGTCTATGGTACACCTTCCCGGCCGGCAGGTTGTGCGTCTTTTGCGCAGTGATCGGAATAGTCGCAGAGATAGGAGACCTGGTCGAGTCCATGCTCAAGAGGATCGTGGGTGCCAAGGATTCGGGAAGGTTACTTCCCGGGCATGGGGGCGTCCTTGACAGGTGTGACTCTTTGATCGCAGCGGCCGCAGTCGCGTACTTGGCGGCGGTTTCTATTCTCATTTAAATGCCCACGTTGCAGTGGTGTCTAGAGTTGCCCGCCGAGATGACTCTGTGCGCAGTTCCTTCGGAGGGGAGCTGATCAGCGGTGGTTGCTGAGCCGATGAAAAGCTTCTATAAGGCCCTGGCGGTTCTTTTTGCCGTCCTCTTGGGCATATATTTGATCATTCGGTTCGTCGCCCCGTATTTAATGCCGTTCATCATTGCTGCAGTAGTTGCATTCCTTATCGATCCGGCAGTCAACCTCCTTGAGCGGAAGGGCCGGATTCCTAGGGGCTTGGCTACGTTTTTAGTGCTCGGCCTCGTAGTCTTGTTCGTGGGCTTTTTTATAGTGGTTGGAATCGCTCAGATCCAGGCCGAGCTGAGTAATCTCAGGCAGAACTTGCCCCAGTACTCTGCCTGGCTGACCGGAGAGCTGCAGTCGATTGTCAACGAACTGGGCGAAGTGTTTAGCGCATTGCCCACTCCGGTGACAGATTTCATCGGGAGCAACACGAAGCAGCTAGCAAATAAGGCTACAGATCTGGTCAACTCTGCAGTGACATTTGTTGCTGAGATACCCAACTTACTGGCAGTCCTGATCGTCAGCACGCTTGCAACCTATTTTATCAGCAAAGATAAGACCAAAGTCACGAGCTTCTTTTTTGAGTTCTTACCGGAGCGGCAGCGGCTGTCTGCCCGGCGAATGGAATACCAGATAATGGGGACAGTTGTCAGGCTTATCAGGGCCCAGTTACTGATCATGACGATCATGGCCTTGATGACCATCGTGGGACTAAGTATACTCAGAGTTGACTATGCATGGCTAATCGGGCTATTCGTTGGAGTTCTCGATATCCTGCCTATGATTGGTGTGGCAACGTTTCTGCTCCCATGGGGACTGTACGCCATTTTTACCGGTAAAGTCGGTTTCGGTCTTGCCCTTCTCGTCCTCTTGGGGATCGAATTGTTGATTAGGCAAATTGTAGAAGCGAAAGTGGTGGGCAAGAGCATAGGAGTTCATCCTTTGGCGACGCTGTTAAGCCTATACCTTGGCTACCGCCTCTTTGGCTTCGCAGGATTCTTTATCGGCCCCATACTCGCAGTTGTCATTAGAACAATAGTCGTAGAAGCGATTATTCCAATGCTGCCACATAGACGACAGTAGTTGGATGTGAAGTCGGCAGGTGGAGAACTTGGGCGAACAGGTGACGCGACTATCTGTACTAGGATCAACAGGATCGATCGGAACTCAGGCTTTAGAGGTGATTCGTGGTCTGCCCGGGCGATTTGAGGTTGTCGCTTTGGCAGCCGGCACACGGGTAGATCTGCTACTGGAGCAGATTAAAGAGTTTCAGCCGGAGCTCGCAGTTGTGAAGGGTCGAGAGGAAGAATTGCGGCTTAACTGCAGTCTCGATTCCTGCGAGCTTGTTCGGAGGCCTAAAGTCCTCTCCGGAAGAGATGGACTTATCGCCGCAGCCACTCACCCGGCAGCGGATATGATCTTGAATTCGCTTGTTGGCTCAATCGGCCTGGAGCCCACGCTGGAAGCGATCAGGGCAGGTAAAGACGTTGCGCTTGCAAATAAGGAGAGCTTGGTGATCGGCGGCCATCTCGTGCAGGAAGCTTTGTCGGAGAGCGCTTCCAAGGTTATTCCTGTTGACAGCGAGCATTCTGCGATCGTTCAGTGTCTGCACAAGGACGGGATGAGCAAGGTGCGCAGGATAATCTTAACCGCGTCGGGTGGGCCGTTCTATAAAACTACGCGCTCCGAACTGTCAACCGTAACCGTAGAGCAAGCGCTGAATCACCCTAACTGGTGTATGGGGCCTAGAATAACAGTAGATTCTGCAACTCTCATGAACAAAGGCTTCGAAGTTGTCGAAGCGTGCTGGTTGTTCGGGCTGCCGGCCGAAGCAGTTGAGGTAGTAATACACCCTGAGAGTATCATTCATTCGATAGTGGAATTCGTCGATGGGTCCGCGTTAGCTCAAATGTCCAATCCGGACATGCGAATCCCAATCCAGTACGCTTTGCTGCGAGGAGATAGGGCAGCGGCCCGGCGCCGTTTTCTCGACCTGTCGGCTCTGAGGAGTTTGACGTTCAGTGACCCCGATTATGAAAAGTTCCCCTGTTTAGGCTTAGGGTATGAAGCTGCCAAGAGGCGGGGAACGTTTGGAGTAGTAATCAATGCAGCGGATGAGGTAGCTGTTTCAGCATTCCTGAGCGGGCGGATTCCATTTGACAGCATTCCGTGTATAATTGATAAGACATTGAGAGCTCACAGGTTCGACAGCAAGCCTAGCTTCGACGAGCTAATGGCTATGGATGCATGGGCTCGCAGGTATGCGGAGAGCCTTGTTCAGAGAGGCAATTGTGGGGGTGTCTAAGTGGAGACCATAATCTCATTTGCCGTGGTCTTCGCAGTGCTGGTGTTGTTTCACGAGTTCGGCCATTTCGTAGCAGCTAAGCTCGTGGGCATTAGGGTATATGAATTCTCTGTAGGCTTTGGACCTCGAATAGCCAATCGCCGAATAGGCGAGACTGTTTATTCTCTGCGTGGTGTTCCACTCGGAGGATACGTCAAGCTGGCAGGTATGGACCGGTCCGAGTCTGAAGCTGAGGATATCGGCAGGGATGATCCTAGAAGTTATTACTCTAAACCCATTTGGGCGAAGCTTCTGACCTTTGCTGCCGGTCCGTTCATGAATATTGTTCTCGCGGTTTTGCTTTACTCTGTGATATTCGGCCTGACCGGAGTACCTGTGGTCTCCATAGTCAACGTGACACCCGGAAGCCCGGCCGATCTTGCCGGAATGCGGGCAAATGACGTAGTTGTCTCTGTAGATGGACGCGGCATCCAAATGGCTCTGGAGTTGTTTGAGACTATCAGCTCAAACCCGGGCGAGGAGCTCACGTTCACGCTCAATCGCGATGGGGCTGAAATAGTTGTGACTGCGGTTCCTCAGGCGGCAGAAGGTGGCCAAGGAAGGCTGGGCATTGAGATCGGCGAGATCAACGTCAAAAAGAACGTTGGCCAAACTGTTTCCGCGGCACTGGCTTACACGATGGAAATTTCCCGGATGATTTTAGCTTTTTTGGGAAAGGTGTTAACCGGTCGGGCTGCCGCTGATTTTACAGGCCCGATTGGGATCTTTCGGGTCATTCGTGCGACTGCAGAGGCAACACCGACCTTGTCCGCTTTTGTCCTGAGCATCATGGTGTTGGCAGCGTACCTCAGCACTAATCTGGCACTCTTTAACCTATTCCCAATTCCGGTGCTCGACGGTGGTTGGTTAGTTCTGATTGCCGTGGAGGCGGTGAGGGGCAAACCTCTATCTGAGGAACACGAGGCAATCTACCGTTTTGTTGGATTCGTGATGATCATGGTCCTCTTCATTTTAGTTACCCTTAAGGATGTGTTTTGAGTGGCACCTCGGTCAAAACGCAAATGGTTCGATCGCAATCTAGATCTTCACAATTCCAGTGCGAGGAAACGCGCGTGTCGCATTTGTGGGAATACAATCCGGCAGGCGAGAATACTCAAGCAGGCAAATATCTGCGAGTACTGTGCAAGAGCATTGTCTGCCCGCAGAGAGGGCAAGTACGCCTGCAAGGGATGCGGCAAGATAGCTCCCAAACAGGTGTCTCGTTTGGGAGGATACTGCGAGGAGTGTGTTTGTCCTGCCTGCGGAAAGCCGGACCCGGAAGTGGTTCGACGTTCAGGGATTTGCAGGCGCTGCGCAGCAAAGATAGGTGGAATTTGTCAGTTGTGTGGCAGAGAAGCTCCTGCCCAGGTGCGCAGAAATAGCGGACTCTGTGATGAGTGTGCTAGGAAGGAGATGGGGCAGCAGCTGTGACGACTCGGAATGAGACCCGGCGAGTGATGGTTGGCTCCGTCCCCATTGGCGGAGGAGCTCCGGTTTCCGTGCAGTCGATGACGAACACGGACACCAGGAACGTTGCTGCCACGGTGGAGCAGATACAGAAGTTAAAGGACGTAGGATGCGACATAGTTCGTGTCGCCGTTCCGGATAGGGAGGCTGCAGAGGCACTCGCCCGCATCAGAAAGGCAACGACAGTCCCTCTGGTCGCCGATATTCATTTCAATTATGAGCTGGCGCTGCTGGCAGTTGGTGCCGGAGTGGACAAGCTGCGAATCAATCCGGGCAATATTGGATCTCGCAGCGAAGTGGCAGAGATTGTGGCCGCGGCAAAGGATAAAGCAATCCCGATTCGAGTAGGGGTAAACAGCGGCTCAGTCCCACGAGAGTTTCTTGAGAAATATGGCGGTCCAACTGCGCTCGCACTAGTTGAAAGCGCTCTTAAGCAGGTAGCTATATTGGAATCAATGGGCTTCTACGACATAGTCATTTCGATTAAGTCTTCGGACGTGACCGTTGCAATAGAAGCTTATACAATGATTGCTGACAGAACAGATTGCCCATTGCACGTTGGAATAACAGAAGCTGGCGGATTGCGGCTGGGAATAGTCAAGTCGTGCGTTGGAATCGGCGCCATCCTGTCTAGGGGCATTGGTGACACTATCCGGGTTTCGCTCACTGCGGACCCGGTGGAGGAAGTGAAGGCAGGGAAGGCGATTCTAAACGCGCTGCGGCTGAGAAGAGACATGGTCAACGTCATCTCGTGTCCTACCTGCGGTAGAACTGGGGTTAACCTTGGAGAAATAGCAGCGCAAGTCGAATCCAAGTTGAGCCACCTGTCCGTTCCTCTAGATGTAGCAGTCATGGGTTGTGTAGTGAACGGCCCGGGCGAGGCGAGGGAGGCTGACTACGGAGTTGCCTGTGGCAGGGGCAGTGGACTGCTGTTTAAAAAAGGAAAGCCGGTTAGGACGGTGCCGGAGGATAGAATTGCGGATGAATTAGTTGAACTCATTCTAAATGACCTGGCTGGGGAGGGTTAGTTAATGAAGGTAAGCAGGATGTACGCACCCACTTTGAGACAGTCCCCCGCGGAGGCAGAGATAGCAAGCCATCGCCTCATGCTCAGGGCCGGACTCGTGAGAAAGCTTGTCTCCGGAGTGTACTCATACCTGCCGTTAGGCTATAGAGTCATACGAAAAATAGAGCAGATCGTGCGCGAGGAGATGGACAGGCAGGGCGGGCTGGAGATTTTGATGTCAGCACTGCAACCTGCGGAACTCTGGAAGTCCAGCGGCAGATGGGATGAATACGGCCCGGAAATGTTCAAGCTCAAAGACCGCAACGAGCGCGAGTTCTGTCTCGGCCCTACTCATGAGGAGATTTTTACTGCTTTGATAAGGGATGAGGTCAGATCGTACAGGCAGTTGCCGTTGCTGTTATACCAGATCCAGACGAAGTATCGCGATGAGATACGGCCCCGCTTCGGGCTCATTCGGGCTCGCGACTTCATCATGAAGGATCTTTACAGCTTCGATCGCGACGAGGCCGGCCTAGACATTAGCTATAAAAAGATGTACGAGGCGTACAGCAGAGTATTCAAACGGTGCGGACTCTCGTTCATGGTAGTCGAGGCGGACGCCGGGGCTATGGGAGGCACCGACTCGCACGAGTTTGTTGTAGTCACAGATGAAGGCGAAGCTGACTTGGTGTTCTGCAAGAAGTGTGGATACGCGGCGAACGTTGAACGTGCGGAGTGCATCGCTCAGACTGCTTGTTGCTACGAAGATCTGATGCCCCTCGAGAAAGTTTCAACTCCCGGAATGAGGACCATCGAAGAAGTTTCCGAATTCCTCAAGGTGCCTGCCTCGAAATTGGTCAAGACTCTCGTTTACATAGCTGATGGGCGGCCGGTTGCAGCGCTGGTCCGCGGCGATCGAGAGCTCAACGAGACCAAGCTTAAGCGCTTCCTTCATGCATCTGACTTGGCGCTTGCCGATGAAGAGACCATACGGCGAGTGACCGGAGCCCCTGTGGGCTTTGCAGGACCTATTGGAATTGCTGCACGCCCAGTAGTTGCAGATCTTGAGATCAAGGGAATGACTAATTTCGTAGTGGGTGGAAACGCTGAAGATCTACATATTCGCAATGTCAACGTGCCTAGGGATTTTACAGTAGATGCATTTGCGGATTTGCGAAAAGCAGTCGAGGGAGACCCTTGCCCGAGGTGCGGATCGCCCTTGAGCGCAGCCAAAGGTACCGAAGTGGGTCACATATTCAAGCTGGGCACCAAGTACAGTGAGGCGTTGGGCGCCAAGTACCTCGACGAAAATGGCGTTGAACACCCGATCGTCATGGGCTCGTACGGCATCGGGATTACCAGGACGGTCGCAGCCATCATAGAAAGCAATCACGATGAGGACGGCATAATCTGGCCCATGACTGTTGCGCCTTATCACGCAGTGGTGATCCCAATCAATGTCATCGAGCAAGCCCAGTTCGATCTGGCCAACGAGGTGTATGAGAAATTGCTCGCCGCCGGGGTAGAGGTCGTCTTAGATGACCGAGACGAGAGGCCCGGGGTGAAGTTCAAAGATGCCGACCTGATAGGTTATCCGATACGAATAGTGGTTGGCCCGAGGAGCCTGCAATCCCGCCAGGTGGAGGTAAAGCTGCGCAAGAGTAAGGAGACTCAGATGGTAGGCATCGATGAAGTTACCGATTACGTGGTTGAGGTCATCCGTCGGGAGATAGCAGCGCTTACGCCTTCATGATCGCGGATCTAGCGAGTACGGTTCGCCGGACTTCTGAGTAAGCGACGGTTGCAGGAGGGTTGTGTGTGAAGACGGCGTGGGTGACAATAGTTCCTTCTCTGCGAAAAGCTCGACTCGCCGATCTCATACCCGCATTAGATGCGTATGTTCATCTTCAGGCTAAAGTATGTGAATCCGTCTGCATCAAATCGGTAGGTGTGGACCTGAAACAAAAGGTGTGCAGGCTAGAGCTTGTCGCATGGAATCCGATACCGGCCGATATTCTCGATCTGCTCGGCAAGACGTTTATACAGAAATTTCCGAATTGCAAGGATGTAGAGATCAAAACAGAGATTAAGGAACCGGTGGATAACCTCGCCGAGTGGCTTGAGACCAGGTGGGGCGAAATTGTCGATGAGCTCAAAACATCCATTCCGACGGTCAACGGTTGGTTGACGCCGTCTCGGTGTCTATTCGAGTCCGGCAGAGTGGTGGTTGAGGTTGGTAATAGGGCCTCAGTTGAGTGTCTAAAGGACAGGCATGTCGACCGGATGATTGCCAACCTAGTTTTAAAGCATACAGGCAACGACCTGAATGTCATCTTGCGCGAAGGCGATTTCTCAGAAGAGCGAGAGGCTGTGGCGGCCAGGCAAGAACAGGAGTTGCGCGAGCATCTCGGCGAACTATTGAGTGATAGCAAGTCGAAACGGGTAAACTCTCGCTCTTCTAGCCCGAACTGCGCCGCAGATTCGTGTGTCTTGTTCGGCCGGAAGATCTCTGGTGACCCGGTGAGGATAGCCGACATTGTCAGTGAAGGGCAGAAAGTTATCGTTGAGGGACGTGTTTTTGCGGTCGAGTCCAAACTATTGAAAAACGGGAAGGCCTTGACCACGTTTTGCATCACGGATGGCAGTGATTCGATACTCGTGAAGGTCTTCGACAGCGAAGGGAGCGCTTTGTCCGAGTCGTTGACCGACGATAGCTGGGTTCGCGTCGAAGGATCTGCCAGATACGACCAGTTCGCAGGTGAGCTCGTTTTGATGGCCAGAAGCGTGGTTAGGAGTGAGGCCCAAGTCGTCAAGGACAATGCGCCCCGCAAGCGCGTCGAGTTGCATCTTCATACGAAGATGAGCGCAATGGATTCTGTCGTGGACTGTTCGGAAGCTGTCAAGTTAGCGGCTCAATGGGGGCATGCGGCTATCGCAATCACGGATCACGGAGTTGTTCAAGCATTTCCGGAAGCGTTTAGAGCCGGATCGAGCGCAGGTATAAAGATAATCTTCGGCATGGAGGGGTATCTTGCCAATTCGAGTGACCGTGTGCCCAGTCATTCCTCAGACGATGATGAAGAGCGCGACGACGTTTATCACATAGTGATCTTGGTGAAAAACCAGACGGGGCTCAAGAATCTATACAGGTTGGTTTCACTATCGCATCTGGAGCACTTTTATAAGAAACCGAGGATTCTCAGAGAGGAGCTTATTAAGCACAGAGAGGGACTCTTGTTGGGGACTGCTTGCGAGGCAGGCGAGTTGTTTCAGGCCATACTTGCCGGTGAACCAGCTGATCGTCTCAGAGAGATCGCGTCGTTCTATGACTATTTGGAGATCCAGCCCATCGGAAACAACGCGTTCATGTTGAACTCGGGCCGCGTCAGTTCGAGAAAAGAGCTTGAAGATATTAACCGGCGAATACTGGCGCTCGGCCGGGAGCTCGGAAAGCCGGTCGTGGCCACCTGCGATGTTCACTTTCTTCGTCCGGAGGACTCGATTTATAGAGCCGTATTGATGGCCGGTCAAAAGTACGAGGATGCAGACAATCAACCGCCCGTGTATTTCCGAACTACGGATGAGATGTTGAAGGAGTTCGATTATTTACGACCTGAGGATGCCGAGTTTGTGGTAATCGATGCTCCGAACCAGATTGCAGCTATGATCTCGGGTGATGTGCGGCCGCTGCCCAAGGGACTGCATTCGCCCAAGATCGAGGGAGCAGAGGAAGAGATACGACAGTTATGCCTATCGAATGCTTATCGCATTTACGGCCGTCCGCTTCCGGCTATTGTTGAGGAGCGACTGTCTAGGGAGTTGACTGCGATTATAGAGCACGGGTATGCAGTCAATTACCTGATCGCTCACAAGGTTGTGTCGAAATCTCTAGAAGCCGGTTTTCAGGTCGGATCGCGGGGATCGGTGGGCTCTTCGCTGGTAGCGACGATGTGTCGCATATCCGAGGTCAACCCATTACCTCCTCACTATGTCTGTCCACAGTGCAAGTACTCAGAGTTCATAACCGACGGCAGCGTCGGCACAGGGTTCGATTTGCCATCCAAGGAATGCCCTAGGTGTGGCCATCCGTTGCGAAAGGATGGAGTTGACATACCTTTTGAAACGTTCATGGGATTTAAAGGGGATAAGGTGCCTGACATAGACCTCAATTTCGCGGACGTGTTTCTTGAGAGGATTCACCGCTATACCGAGGAGTTGTTTGGAAGCGATCGGATTTACCGCGCGGGTACTGTGGCGACAATCGCAGAGAAGACTGCTTACGGTTTCGTCAAGGCATATGCTGAAGAGCGAGGCCTTGTCTTGCGGAGTGCCGAGGTTACCAGGCTAGTTCGCGGACTGACAGGAGTGAAGAGAAGCACCGGGCAGCATCCAGGAGGATTGCTGGTGGTTCCGGATGGCTACGAGATATATGATTTCTGTCCGGTTCAGTATCCGGCAGATAACACCGAATCGCGGGTGATAACGAGCCATTTTAGCTACCACGATTCCGGAATTGATGAGTGCTTGACTAAACTCGATTTGCTGGGTAAAGTGGATCCGACTACTCTGAGGTTCTTGCAAGATGCTACCGGTATTAACCCGGAGGACATTCCGCTCGACGACCCGGATACGCTCGCCATCTTCTCCGGAGTTGAGCCACTTGGGATCAAACCTGACGATTTGGGTTTGAGCATCGGCACTTTAGGTATACCGGAGTTCAACACTCCTTTTCTCAGGCAAATATTGGAGGAAACCCGGCCTACTACTTTTGACGAACTCATAAAGATTATGGGCTTATCACATGGAAAGGACGTCTGGCTAAACAACGCACAGGAGTTGTTGACGAATGGAGTGGTTTCCTCGCTGTCTGACGTAATCTGCTGCCGGGACGATATAATGCTCACACTGATCCAGAAAGGCATGGACAAGGCGCATGCCTTCTCGATAATGGAAAAGGTGAGAAAGGGTAAGCCACTCAGCGAAGAGGATGAACAAGCAATGCGGGCTGTCGGGGTTCCGGATTGGTACCTTGAATCATGCAAGAAGATTAGCTACCTCTTCCCCAAGGCTCACGCGGCTGCGTATGTCTTGATGGCAGTTCGGCTCGCGTATTTCAAGGTTCACTACCCGCACGCGTTCTATGCCGCGTATTTCTCCACCCGATGCGATTGTTTCGACGTCGATGCCATGTTGGCCGGGCCTGACGCAGTGAGACGGCGCATCAACGAGATCAGGTCTAAGGGAACTGAGGCGTCTGCTCGTGAACAGGTGCTGGCAGATGAACTCGAAGTTGTCCTTGAGGCCATGCTCCGGGGTATTGGATTCTTGACAGTGGACTTGGACAAGTCTGAAGCGCGGGAGTTTGTGATCGAAGGCGAGAGGTTGCGAATGCCGTTTGTTGTGATCCCCGGACTAGGACTGACTGCCGCGGAGTCCATCATAGCCGCAAGGAAGGAGAAGCCTTTCACATCGCGTGAAGACTTGAAAAACCGCACTAAACTTACGAAGGCTATAATTGATGTGATGGACTCTATGGGTATCCTTGACCATCTTCCCGAGACGGATCAGTTGTCGTTGTTTGCCTAGCGCCCGGAACGGGGCATGTCCGGCGAGCTCGGTGAGATATACACTATGACTAAGTTCAGACACATGTGAAACAGGTAGACAAGAGGGTAGTGTGGGGACTATCCTAGGTTTGGTAGTAAAGGGAGGTCCCCGCATGAAGAAGGTTAGTGCATCAGGCCGTAGGAGACT
>Ga0134105_1001567_pt1 | contig 15912 bp, 14 predicted proteins | sample 16_3_2metaG_FD_94457 | JGI IMG/M metagenome (GOLD analysis project Ga0134105, IMG submission 94457) | Switchgrass degrading microbial communities from high solid loading bioreactors in New Hampshire, USA - 16_60_3.3_214_A3 metaG | ecosystem: Engineered > Bioreactor > Semi-continuous > Anaerobic... | reverse complement strand
GCGTGCGGCATCGCGGCCCACCTCTTCCAGAAGGTCCTCCAGGGAAATGGACTTGCCGGTGCGTTTGGACATGCGGACGATCTCCCCGTTCCGGTACAGGTGAACCAGCTGGAACAGGACGACCTGCAGCCTGTCCGCGGAAACCCCGAACGGGGCCATGGCCGCTTTCATCCTGGCCACATGGCCATGGTGGTCGGCTCCCCACAGGTTGATGCACCAGTCAAAGCCGCGCTTGATGAATTTGTTGCGATGATAAGCGATATCCGCCGCAAGATAGGTGGGTACGCCGTTGTTTCTGACCAGCACCTCATCCTTCTCCAGGCCCAGTTTTTCGCCGCTGAGCCACAAGGCGCCGTCCTTCTCAACGGTATAGCCGTTATCCTTCAGGAACTGGATGGTATCCGCCACTTCGCCGCTGTCATGAAGGGTTTTTTCCGAGAACCAGACATCGTATTCTATGCCATAGTCGGAAAGCATCTTCCTGATCCTTTCAATATTGATGGGCAGGGCATACTGGACCAGCATTTCACGGCGCTTCTCAGGTGTCTCCTTCAGGAGCGAATCGCCATATTGAGCAATATAAGCCTTGGCGTGTTCGATAATGTCTTCCCCGTGATAGCCATCCTCGGGGAACGGCACTTTATCCTCTCCCAGGAGCTGCTGGAGATAGCGCGCCTCCAGTGAGAGCCCGAACTTTTCAATCTGGTTTCCCGTGTCGTTTATGTAGAATTCACGGGTCACATCATAGCCGGCTTTCTTGAGGACATTGGCAATGCAGTCCCCCAATGCGCCTCCCCTGGCATTCCCCATATGGAGGGGCCCGGTGGGGTTGGCGCTGACAAACTCCACATTGACCCGGACATTTCTGCCGATATCCAGTTCGCCATAATGCTCCTGTTTTTCCTGAATGAGTCTCAGGGCATCATAAAGCCAGTGATGGTTCAGATAGAAGTTGATGAAACCGGGGCCGGCGCATTCGACCCTTTCGATATAGGTATCCTTCAGATCCATGGCCTGGATAAGCGTTTCGGCCGCTTTTCTGGGAGGCATCCTGAGCTGCCTGGCCGTCTGCATGACAACATTGGTGGAAAAATCGCCAAAGCCTCTCTCCCTTGGAACCTCAACGGTAATCTCAGGAAGCTCCACTGCCGGAAGGGTCTGGTTGTTCGCACAGGCCTCAAAGGCATCTTTAACAACCCGATTGATCTGCTGGCGTATTTTTTCATAAATACTGTTCATGTGCTGTTCATCCCTCTTCGTTATTTTTTGAACCCGATGGATCAGGAAGGTGAACGGTTTCCCGTCATCTCCTGTATCTTCACGCTGATGGAATTCCTGCCGCCAAAGACCCGATTGTATTCCACGATATAATCCACGTCGATCCGTCCGCCGTTTTCGGTCATGTTCACATCCACCTTCTGGGCCGTCACACCCAGCATGACCGTTCCGTACTGGGTGTGGTAGTCGGTGAGATGGGTTTTGCCAACCTCAAACAGCATCATGGTGCTGACGCTGCCATGACGGATCAGTGTCACTGAATCGTTTGATGCCCTGATAACCGTTGTGGTCCCGTCCAGACCCGTGATCTGGCTTTCCTCATAGCTCAGCACATATTCATTGTTCTCCACCTTCAGCTTGCCCTCAGTCACAAGGCTCAGGGCATTATTGCCGCCGTTAAAGTCATCCATCTTGCTGTCAACTGTTATAAGCACCTGTTTTTCCACGTCTACGCCCTCTCATACGACCGGATTGATTGTTCATGTCTTTCAAAGGCCAGTTCAATGAGCCGATCGATCAATCTCGGATAGGGAATCCCGCTGGCGGCCCAAAGCTTGGAGTACATGCTGATATCGGTAAAACCGGGCATGGTGTTCAGCTCATTGAGGATAATCCTGTTGGTACCTTTTTGGAGGAAGAAGTCCACCCTAGAAAGTCCCGAGCATCCCAACGCCTTGAAGGCCTTAACCGCATAATCCCTGATCTGTTCCGCCACTTTGGGCTCTATGTCGGCAGGGATTATTGTTTCCGATTTGCCGTCCAGATATTTTGCGTTGTAATCATAAAACTCATTGCTGGGAACAATCTCGCCAACCACCGAAGCCATGGGATGACGGTTTCCCAATACCGCGCACTCCAGTTCCCGGCCTTCGATGTATTCCTCAATTAATATTTTGTTATCATATTTTGCCGCCTGGCGCAATGCCTCCAGAAGATTTTCCGGCGATCTGACCTTCGTCACGCCCACCGACGAGCCTGCATTGGCCGGCTTCACAAAGCAGGGCCAGCCGAATTGCTCATCGATCCTGCTCCGGATAACCTGGACGGACACCTCAATCTCATCACGATAGACCTTGATATACCTGGCGGTGGGTATTCCGGCCTGGTTCAGCACCAGCTTTGTAAACTCCTTGTCCATGCAGGCCGCCGATGACAGGATGTCGCAACCCACATAGGGAACACCCGCCAACTGAAGCAAGCCCTGAACCGAGCCGTCCTCACCGTTGGGGCCGTGGAGCACCGGGAAAACAACATCCACGGGTTCCGGCCTGCCGTCCCTGTCCCTGGTCGTGATCAAATCCATACAGGTGGGAACGGCGTTTTCAGCCTTTTTAGGTGCAGGAAGCAGGTTCGCCCGCGCTATGTTCTCCCATTCGCCGGAGGCAAGGTGCTTGATATCCCCGTCATAGCGAAGCCATTCACCATTTTTCGTAATCCCAATCATGCGAATATCATAGCGGTTGGGATCCATATTCTCCAACACGCTTTGGGCCGATATCCTGGAAACCTCGTGTTCCGATGACTGCCCGCCAAAAAGTACAACGACCCTGATTTTCCTATCCATCCAGTCACGCCTCCGATCTGTCCGAACTATCAATCAATAATAACATAAACACCAAAAACGATACGCGCTGGTATAGAACATCCTGTACCGCGCGCCGCAGGGCTTCGGATGATATAAATCCATAAGGGGAGCATTACTTGCTCCCCTGGGTTCAGGCTTTAACGCCAATTCGTTCCGGTCTTCAGTCAGATTGATTATACATATGTTTTCCTGATTATTCAAGCGGATCTTCTTCTTCGGTCAGGAAATCGGCCGCATCTTCGGGTTCCTCGTCGGAGACCGGTACCAGCCCGCCATCTTCAGGCCTCGCCATGCCGACTTCCTTGTTGATAATGGCTTCGTTTCTGGGGAATTCCTTGTCGAGGGTCAGGTTCCCCTTGAAATTCTTGGCCTGCTTGCCGTTGATGATGATCTTGACCCGCTCAATTTCCTTGAGTTCTGTCAGGGCGTTGACGATGGAGTATACCGAAAGTTCTTCCAGTGTCTTACCTCCTGGATGGTTGTCGATAAATTCCTTGGTGAGATCCACTGTCGCAACGCGTCCCTCAATAGTGACAGGAGCTCGCAACGATACACCCTCGGGCAGGACGGCAGTCAGTCCCTTAGCCTTCGGGCCTGCGATCAGTTCCTTCACAATGGCCGATGCCAGGGCGGACGCGCCTTTCTTGGCTTCATCAATATCCAGATAACGTATCTCCTTAACCAGCTTGTTCTTCTGTTCATCTCCGAAATAGAGGCATACCGGCACTTTTTCGTTGAGGACGGCAGCCTCCTCCTCATCGATCACGATGCTGCTTACCGGTTCCAGTTCTTCTTCTGTCAGTTGATTCCCAAGAGTCTCTTTATCCGCTCCGCAAGAATACAGCAATAAGGCCATAAGCACGGCCGATGCTGCCGCAACCAGTCTTAAGGCTTTCATACCAACACCTCATGTCTCAATCCAAGATCATGTTTATGTGTGACAAACTCCATTTATTCTTATGGTTTCTTCCGGCCGGATCGGGAGGTTCCTGCGAGCAGACACAAACCGTTATTGATGTGATACCCCGAATACCCTCTTTTAGCTGTTCAGGATACACTCTTTACAAATGGCAAAAATAAGGATATTATATCTTAAGTTGGTGGTCGGACGTGCCACCCGATGCAATAAAACTTCGGGGGGAATGAAGTCTATGAAGCCAAGATTGAGCAGAGACAAGATGATGGAACTGATGAACAGTTATTGCAACGGTAACTACAATCGGTTTGGGAGAGAGCTGGGAGTTGATCCGGCCCATCTGTACAGGTTTCTTAAAACCGGCGTAGGAGGAGGCAAAAAAATGATATTCTCATTAATGGCGTTTTGTGAAAAGAATAGGCTGGATTACAAAAACTTCATCGAGATGTAGCCGTTTTTTGGTGAATATTATTCCTCTATTTTGCACGACAGCCGCACAGGATAGCCATGAATTTTTGTAGTATTTCATCATTATATTCCTTGGGCATTTTGATTATAATAAAAACTGTTGAAGCAAATGACGCAGTTTCGATTGACTGATTGACGAAACAAGCAAGATCCCCTGAAATCGCAGCATAAAACGCAGCAGCAAATGGATTTTCGGCCCCCTTTTCGCTCCTTTATGGAGCGGCAAACAATTTCAATTTATTTATAGATTCCCTAAGCAGGCAGCGTTCAGGTTGGAACGCTGCTTTTGTTTCTATTCCACAGGTTTCTCCTGTTTCCTGACATACTCGATCATGCCCCTGGCAGCCAGGGCTCCCTGGCCTACCGCCACAGCTATTTGTTTGAAGACCCCCGTGCAGTCCCCTGCCGTAAACAGCCCGTCGATATTGGTCTCCATCCTTTCATTGAAAGCGATGGACTTACCGTTCATCAAAATGCCCATTTTCATGGCAAAACTGACGCCCGAGGCGCTACCGTAGGCTACAAACAACCCATCCACGGCCTCTGTCGTGCCGTCCTCAAAAAGAATACCTTCAAGCCTGTTCTGGCCATACAGGCCTTTTATCTTCCCGGGGTTGATCCTGAAAGCATCCATTTGTTGCCTGAAAGCCGGAGAGACGCTGAGTGCCATGCCGTTGGTATAAATGGTGATGCCCTTTGTGAAGGCAAGCAATTCCATGGCTTCATGGATTGCGTAATCGGTATAACCCAGCACGCCTACCTTCTTGTTCCGATAGAAAAATCCGTCACAGGTGGTGCAATAACTGACCCCCATCCCTTCATAGGCCTCAATTCCGGGAACCGGAGCCTTGGCAACCGGGGAGCCAGGGGCCAGCAGCACGGTTTTCGCCTGGTACTCGCCGTTTACACATCTCACAGTAAAAAGATCGGTTTTTTCAATTCCCACCACCTCATCGGTGACAATGCGGGCACCAAGCCGTAATACCTGCCTTTCGCCGGCCTCCAGGAGCTGCCTGCCGCTTACGGGTTCTTCAAATCCATAATAGTTCTCCACCTTATCCGCCTTGAGCAGGACACTGTCATTTTTTCCTATAACAAGGGTTTTCAGGTTAGCCCTTGTGGTATAAATGGCGCAGGATATCCCGGCGGGGCCGCGTCCAATGATAATGGCATCATACAGCAATCGTATCACCTGTCCGTTCAGATCATATTCCTCATAATATATATACCACACTTATTTTGGCGCGAACATCCGCAGAAAATGAGGAACCGGCCTGCAACCCGCCGGAATCAAACCGATTGACGGCCAGACCGCTTTTCTGTAATGTATAATTAAGCCAATACAGGGGGTATGTGACTTGCAAACCTATAAATACGACGCATTTATCAGTTACAGGCACACCGAACCTGATAAAACCATAGCGGAAAAACTGCACAGGATGCTGGAAACCTACCGGGTACCCAAGGCCGTCGTAAAGATGGGCAGCCAGAAAAAAGTAGGCCGCGTGTTCAGGGACCGCGAAGAGCTTCCCACCTCGTCCAACCTGGCACAAAGCATTCAGGAAGCCCTGGAAAACTCGGAGCATCTGATTGTTATCTGCTCTCCCAGGACGCCTGCTTCCCAATGGGTTTGCAAGGAGATTGAAACCTTTGCGGCGCTGCACGGGCACGACAGGATCCTGCCGCTGCTCATTGAAGGGGAACCGGCAGAGTCTTTCCCGGAGCAGCTCCGGTTTGTGAAGAAAAGGGTGGTTCAGGAAGACGGAACGGAGGCCGAAGTGGTCCAGGAAATCGAGCCCTTGGCGGCCGATATCCGCGCGGAAGACCTCAGGGGAATGAAAAAGAAGCTGAAAACCGAGGTTCTTCGCCTTCTAGCGCCCATCCTCAACTGCCGTTTCGACGATCTGAAGCAGCGGCACAGGGAGCGCAGGATTAAGCGCATTCTCACCCTGTCCTTTGCCCTATCCGCCTTCTTCTTACTGTTCGGCTCCTATAGTACATATCAGGCAGCCCTGATCAAGCAGCAGGCGGAAGTTATCAAGGAAAAATCGGAACAGGTGGAGCAAAAGTCGCGAGAAGTGGAAGAGCATGCAAGACTTTTGGAAATACAGGTCCAGAAGACGTTGAGAGGACAATCCCTCTATCTTTCGGATATCTCGCGAACCTATCTTTCCCAGGGAGACCGACTGGGTGCCGTGCTGGTTGCCCGGGAAGCGCTTCCAAAGAACCTTACAAACCCGGAACGGCCCTATGTGGAGGAAGCGGAGTATGCGCTTTCCGAGGCTCTTGGTGTCTATAAAGTAACTTATGCTTCGGAACTGGAAGCAGAACTCATGCTAAGGCATAATGAAGCGGTGCGCGGATTTGCCTTAAGTCCCGACGGCAAGAAAGCGGCCACGGTCACAGACAACGATGTCATCTATATCTGGAATGCCGAAAACGGTATGCTGCTGAACACACACACCATCCATAAAAGCATATACCTGCCTTTCTTTTTCGTGGATAACGGGACCCTTCTCTACCAGGCCAGTGGCGGTGTTCACTGTCTCGATGTTGAATCCATGCAGGAGAAATGGTCTTATACGGTCAGGCTTTCGTCGGACCTGGCGGTAAGCGCCGATAACAGCAAAGCGGCCCTCGTTTACAGTGACCTCATCGTCCTGGATATTGCAACCGGTCAGCCGCTCATAGATACCCCCTTAAACAGCCTGTTCCCTGGGAGCAATCATGTATACGGCTCCCATATCACCTTTGACGAAAGCGGCAGGTCCATCTTCTTTGCCATTAACGACGGCAGAGTAGCCAAGGTTGATCTCGACCGTAAAGAAATAGAACGGGTATATCCGGAAGGCCATGATTATGTCGCAGATCTTGCCGTGGCCCCGGACGGGAAAGTTGCCGTCATATCCTATAAGACGGAGGCATCCAGCAAATACATTCTGAACGTTTTTGATGCTTCCGGAAACCTCCTTCGCAGCGTCAGCACCAATGATGCAATGGACAATCCATCCTTCGCCCCATCGGACAGCAACAAACTGGTTTATGAATCTGACGATAAACTGGTGATTTTCAATATCCTTGACGGGACCAGGAATATATGCAACCATGGGGTCATCGTCTCCGACTATTGTACCGTCAGCGATCTGATAATTACAGCAACCCGCGATGGTAGCCTAAGGTTCTGGACCACCGATGGAGAAGAATATGACATGCAGCACCTGGCGATGGGCATGTTCATCTATGATCTGGATTTCGTCCCCGGACTGGTTGCTTTCAAGAGCGAAAAAGAAGTTGTCTTGATGCGGATTTTCAAAAACGATAACGCCCTTTTGCTTAAAGGCCATTCCGAGTTTATCAAGGATGTTATTGTTCCGGAAAACGACAGGTACGTGATATCCTGCTCGGATTACGGCGAAATAATCCTGTGGGATCTGGAAAAGGCGGAGGCTGTTGCCACCGTCCATCTGGGCGTCAGGATCAGGAAAATTCATCCGGTGGATCACGGAAGCAGGATCATGATCTTTACAGATGATGAGCGGATTTTCCTTTTCGATTCCGCTACATTGGATCTTATACGTGAAGAAAACGTCGAGAATGTATACAGCGCCGTGCTGAGCCCGGACGGCTCGCTGTGTTTCTTATCCGCTAAGAACGAAGATCGGATTGTCAGAACCTCCGATTTTGAAACTGTGGCGACACTGCCCAAGCAAACCATATGGGAAGCCCTGTTCTTCAGCGACAACAGCAAAATGATCCTTAAAACCTTCAAAGGGCTTTCCATCCTTGATGTATCCGGCCAGACCATTGCGAAAGAAGTAGAAACGGGTGAACTCTCCGGACTCCGCCTCAGCCAGGACAACAGCATGCTGGCCTGCATCAGTGAAAAGAAAAATGTCAAGCTGTTTGATGCCGGCAGCCTTGAGGAAAAGCGGACCATCGAATGTACCGGACCAAGCCCGGAAGCCGTTTTCTTTGACCCTTCCGGCACAACGCTCTTCATCGCATTCTCCGACCATACCATCGGACGCTATAATGTGGCCGACGGAAAGCTGATCGGCATGCTGGACAAAAAGATTGAATCCGTAAAAAATATCCTGTTCAGTCAGGACAGGAATATCTATATCACCATCGGTATTAATGACGCCTATATCTGGCACGCTGGAACCCATAAACCAATCGGTTATGTGTTCAGCATTCGAACGGCGGATTTCAAATCGGGGCGTTTGTATGTGGATTTCTTTGATAAATTGTTCGTCCTCCCTCTCTACGATACACAAGGCCTTCTGGATGAGGCGGAAAGGCAGCTGATGGGAAGAACCCTGACCCCCATGGAAAAACAGAGGCTGTTTATAGTGGAATAGCCAGTTCTCCGGACGGCGTATCGCCGTCCTTTTTCGTCTCGGGCTGCAATTAATAAACGGATACCGCATTTTCCCAATCCATGCAATACTCAATTGACTTAATGTTTATTATTCCGTAATGTATAATTAAGGAAATTCAGGGAGGTATACTTTTCTTGCAAACCTATAAGTACGACGCATTTATCAGTTACAGGCATACCGAGCCCGATAAAACCATAGCGGAAAGACTGCACAGGATACTGGAAACCTACAGGGTGCCCAAAGCCGTGGTGAAAATGGGTATCCGGAAAAAGGTGGGCCGGGTATTCAGGGACCGGGAGGAACTTCCCACCTCATCCAACCTTGCGGAAAGCATCCAGGAGGCCCTGGAAAACTCGGAACACCTGATTGTTGTCTGTTCTCCCAGAACGCCAGGTTCTCAATGGGTTTGCAAGGAAATTGAAACCTTTGCCGCACTCCACGGACACGACAGGATCCTGGCGCTGCTCATCGAAGGCGAACCGGAGGAATCTTTTCCGGAGCAGCTTCGGTTCGTGAAGAAGAAGCTGGTTCTTGAAGGCGGGACGGTAACCGAAGTGGTCCAGGAAGTTGAGCCCCTGGCCGCCGACATCCGCGCCGAAGGCCTCAGAGGAATGAAGAAAAAGCTGAAAACCGAGGTACTTCGCCTTCTGGCCCCAATCCTCAACTGCAGGTTTGATGACCTCAGGCAACGACACAGGGAGCGCAGGATAAAGCGCGCCCTCGCCTTTTCCCTTGCGTTGTCCGCCTTTCTCTTGCTTTTCGGATCCTACAGTGCTTTCCAGGCCGCCCTGATCCGACAGCAGGCAGAGGTGATCAGGCAAAAGTCGGAAGAAGTGGAACAGCACGCAGAAATGCTGGAAATGCAGGTCGAGAAGACCCTGAGAAGCCAGTCCCTTTACCTGGCGGATCTGGCGCTGAAATATCTTGAAAGCGGAGATCGGCTGGGAGCTGTACTGGTGGCCAGAGAAGCGCTTCCCAAAAATCTTGACAACCCGGAAAGACCCTATGTGGAGGAAGCGGAATATGCCCTCTGCGAAGCCCTTGGAGTTTATGAAACAATATACGACTATTCTGTGTGGGGCGATGCTATTCTCAAGCACAGCGACATAGTGAATCATACCGCATTAAGTCCGGATGGCAAAAAACTGGCTACAATTACGAACAACAAAGTCATATACATATGGAATACAGAAAACGGTGCGCTTTTGAATACTTTAGCGCCTGATCTGGACTTGAATGATTATCTTCATTTCTTGGATGGCAATACCTTGCTTTTCCGTTCTTATGATGAATTGCACTGCATTAATGTTGAAACCCTTGAGGAAAACTGGTCCTTTGATTACCCGGCACCGGCTCTGGCCATAAGCGGTGATAACAGTAAAATAGCCCTTATAGGTACGGATCTCATTATACTGGATGCCGCAACGGGTAACCCCCTCAAAGAGGCGCCTAAGGAAAGTCTCCTACCCGACACGGAATATGTCTCAGTCACCGGTATTGCCTTTGATGAAAGCGGCAACCATGTTTTCTTCAGCACCTATGATGGAAAGATTGTTAAAGTTGACCTGGAGCAGATGAAAGCGGAAGCAGTCTATCAGGCGACATACAATTATATCATCGATATGGCGGCGGGTGCGGGTGAAAGAATCGCTGTCGTATCCTTTGACTACGAAGCCGCCGAAAGTTATTGCCTGGACGTGTTTGACGAATCAGGAAATACTTACAGCATAGCGACTTCAAGCCGCATGGAAAAAATCAGCTTCAATCCGTATAACATCGATCAGATACTATATGTAAGCTTTGAAAACCTTGGTATCCTCAATATTCATGACAGCAGCCGTTATATCTGCACTCACGATCGCAATGTTACAGACTATCACATCTTTGAAGATATCATCATCACATCATCGTCTAACGGCATCATCAGATTTTGGAATATGGATGGCACTCAAAAAATGCCGTGGTTTAACATGGATACAAAAAAAGCGGTAAAAATGCTGGACTTCAGTCCTGGCCTGTATGCGCTCACCTATGAGGATGAAACACTTCTTTTGCGCGCGCATAATAACAGACACGCGCTTATTTATAAAGGCCATTCAAATTATATAGAGGAAATGGTATATCTGAAGGACAGCAATCGTATGGCCGCCCTATCCGATGATGGAGAACTCATGCTTTGGGATCTTGCAAAACAGGATGTTGTAAGCGCCATACATACCGATTCTACTTCTACGCTCAGTAGCATTCATGCAGTGGATCATGGCGGCAAGATTCTGTTCTTTTCCGGTATGGACAAGGAAATATCGCTTTACGACTCAGCGACCCTGGAACTCATTCGTTCGGAAAGTTATGACTATTTATCCGCCATAACCCTTAGCGCCGATCACTCGCTTGCCTGCCTGATCGGGCCATCTGAAATCCGGATTATCGACACAGGAAGTCTTGAAACAATCACAGTGCTGCCCATTAAAAGGACATCCGAGGCCGTGTTCTTTAACGACAACAGCAAAGTATTCCTTAAAAACGAACAAGGCCTTTACATTCTGGACATCCCAAGCCAAACCGTCATTAAAGAGAAACCGACAGACAGCATGGAACTGACATGTTTCCGTCTGAGCCATGACAGCAGCGTCCTCGCCTGTATCTGCGGTAACCGGGTTGTAAAGCTGCTTGACGCGTATACTCTGGAAGAAAAACTGACGATAGATTGCTCCGGAGCTATCCCGAAAGCCGTTTTCTTTGATCCCTGGGATGAAACCCTCTTCATTGCATTCCATGACCACTCGGTAGGACGGTTCAGCACAGCGGACGGAACACTGGTCAGCATGCTGGATAAAAAAGTGGAAGGATTGGTTGATATCCTGTTCGACGAGGGCAAGAATATCTTTATCACCATAGGCAAAGCGGAATCTTACTTAGGCAAGACTGAATCTTTCATATGGCATAATGACACCAATAAAGCGGTCGGTCGTATTCCCGATCTCTGCACGGCAGACCTTGAATCAGGCCGGCTGTTTATTATCACTTATGATAAATTTCAAATCCTCCCAATATTTGATTTACCAATGCTGTTTGAAGAAGCCGAATGGCAGCTCCAGGGAAGAACCCTCACGCCGGAGGAGAAAAAGAGGTTGTTCATTGTGGAGTAGGGCTGCATCATTTCATGCCTTACCCGTATGCACCGTGATTATTTTCATTGGTATGAAACCTGTCTCATAATTCTGTAATATAAAAATCATATTGGAGGTAGCCATGAATAGGGTAGTTTTGCTGGTATTGGCCGTTATCACTGTGCTAAGCACTTTCCCAGGAGCCATCGGCGTTTCGGGTGCCGTAAAGTTCAGGGATGTTCCCGAGAATGCATGGTACTACGAGCATGTGCAGTTTGTGGCAAACCATCCCAAGGAATTAATGGTGGATCCAATTTCAAGATATCCAGGCTTGGATGGGATCCTGAAAGGTCGGATTATTATGAAGAAAAGATAATATGCCGGTACGATAAATTGACGAGTTCGGATATCTTGTTTACTTCAATCCTGGCCGAAGGCATGGCCAGCGAAGTAATCAGCTGGGAAGATAACCTCGGTAAAAAGCATATTTATTACTTATCGGATACAGGGTTCGACAGCGGTTTGAAGTATCCCGGAGGAATGGTTATTTTCAGAAAAGATACTGATTCAGCAAGCCAAGTTAATGCATATTGATGTGATAACACCGTTTTCAGCGGTCACTCTGAAGAGATCATATTCATCTAAATAATACTCATAAGAATACTCACCGTTATATGCCGAAGCGGGCTTCCCATATAAATCCATCAGTTTATCAACCGAATCCCCAACGCGCAGACCCCTTGGGGTAACATATTTATCGCTGTAAACGGTTAACATGGACAAATGGCTGTCGAAAAAAAACGCTTCCGTGTTATCTTCAAAAAATACGGTCTCAACGAGAAAATCATCAAATGCGTCATTGATTTCCGTGCCGCTTACAGGACAATCGATGATATGAAGGAAATCTTCCTTTGGCATATCAAGGAACAGCTCTTTATTGTTATAAATCAGCACCAGATCATAATGCGTAACCTGGCCTTTTGGAAACTTCTCCGGCGGTTCCGGCCATATCCTTTCCGCAGACACCGGCTGAAGGGCATCATCGGGAACTGTGTCCATTGGCGTTGCTTCCGGTGTTGACGCAGGCTGCTGCGTTCTGTCGGGATCCACAGCCGGGCTTTCAGATGAAGCTTCCGGAGCATGGGGCGGTATTGGCGATGCTGCTTGCACCTCCCCCGGGAACACTTCCACCGTCGCGGGATCCTGGGAAATCTCCAGCGCACCGGCTTGCGGCGATGGAGGCTCTGATCCAGCCTTGCATCCGGAAAGCCATATCACGATAAGCAGTAATGCGATCAATGTCCATATCAGGTTATGATGCTTTTTCACAGGCATCCTCCCAATGAAGGTTTTTACTTTGACCGGTACCGACAGGCCTGGCGTCGTTGCTTTGACCACACATGAACGGCGGATCATGGTAATAAAAAAGCAAAATCACATGAATGATGGATCGCTCTGCTTGATATGCAGACACCCATGCGCTGCCATATGTTTGAAAATATCCTAATAATATATTCTAATCTATTCTTGTGGAATTTGCAGCATGCGATTGAAGCAGACGCTCAAGGCCGGCATATGGGACAGGGATAATAGCCCTGGGATGCGGCATCCCGGGCATCGGTAAAGCGGATAAGGCTTTCCTGGTTAAAATCGGGCCTGCTGCTCAGCTCGATATACTGTCTGCAGGAATCCCGGCAATAGACCGGCTTCCCGTCATGTTCGTAGCCCACAAGCTCCGGCCTGCGCAGGATTCGGGCGCCGCCAAAGGCGTTGTTTTCATAAGGGACACCGGTTATGACCGGAAAGCCCTGAGCAAAGACCAGCATGCCCTCGTCTGTGAGGGCCCTTATCCAATCTGCGTCCTCAATCCTCGGGAACCGGAACGTATAGGTTACGCCCATTCGGGCGCTGAAGCCATTGAACCGTGCTATATGGCATGCCAGGTCTTTTTCAACGGCCTGGCTCACAGCTGCCAGACGGGCTGCCTCAAAACCTACCCGTGTCTGAAATTGGGGGAACATCGTCGAGAAATCGGTAAACAGGCCTTCCATTTCCTCACCGCTTGAAGCATCGCAAACGATCACCGCATCCTCCAGGGTATACCTGACGTAATACCGGCCATCCGCAGAAACGCCGGAGTAAGGTTTCTTAGGGTACCAACAGTAATCCATGACGATATGGCCGTCGGGGCCCTGGTACTCGTTCAGCGCATAAGCCACAAACCCGTCACGCTCCAGAAAAACAATGACGGGCACGCAGCCCTTCACACGCATCATGCCCGCCTCATTGCCGTATACCCCGAAAGAATAGAACAGGGAATCCAAAAAATGGGTTACGGCGATTTCACGGGTATTCTGGAAGGTCAATCCGCTTTCACCGGACATCTGTCTTCTTTGTTGCGCCAGTACCGATACCGCATCCTGCACCGCGTTGTCCACCACCTGATCATAATAGTCCCGAAGCTCACGATCCTTGTGCAGTATGCGGGATTGTATGCCGGAAATGGTTAAATAGGGACCGATAATCATGATGAACACTATCGCCAGGCTAGTCAGCCTCATTTCTCACCAGTCCTCCTGCCCGTACAAAAATCGTCGGCGTTCGGGTATCCGAAAGCAGGAGCATATCCCGCAAAGCCGTAGCCATGGTTTTTCCCCTGTTGCGCACCTCCACAAACAGCAGATCGCCGGCCTTCATATCATATCTTCTGGCCTTATCCAACACGTCCGGGCCGGGTTCATCCGGGAATAATACGGACAGGATGGCCTCCTCTCCGCGGGATATGCGGTTGATCTCATACTCCCCCGTGAATTCAAGAACTGTACCGTTTTGACGGTATACCGGATTGATCAGGCTTTGCACATGCTCCATGCGGATATCAAAGGTGCATCCGGTGGCATTAAGCCTGCGCACAAACTCGTCGTACATGTTGGGCGTTATAAAGCCTGCATCCCTCGCGGAATCCACAAACCGGTTGGTTTCTGCGAGGACCACCGTGTAGGTGGCATCTTCCTGACGTTCCAGCATGTTCATGACAGGAACCAGGAACAGCAGAATCGCGGCCAGGAAGAATCCGAGTATCTTCCACAACGGGCTGTCCATGCTTATTTTCCCCTTATCTCTATTTTGACCGGCCTCCCGTGGGCATCAAAACGGATATCGGCCCGATAGGCGCCGTCAGGATCGATGGTCTCAAGCCGAAAGTCCTCATAGCTTTCGCCGTCTATCACAAGCTCAGGCAATTCCCCAAATTCGGACGGGCCTGCCGTATCTTCATACAGGCTATTCAGAATCCGCTCCCTGTCCGCCCGCCTTCTGGCAAGGAGCAGATTGGCCACTTCGTGGCCTGTCATATCGCCATCGCTTCCCGCAAAAGTCTCCATCATGGCCACACCGGGCATATCCGTATAGTCCCGGACACGGGAAGCATAGTCCTGGTAATCCCGGTATAGCGTAAAGAAGGACGTAAAGGCAAAAACAAGCAACAGTAAGGCGCAGCCTATGTACAGGGCCCGGTTCATCTGTTCGTTCATGCTTTATTCCACCTGGGCGCAGATAATGCCCCTGACCACCTGGTTGCTGTCATAGATCAAATAAGATCGGAACTTGCCTGCCGGGTTGATATATTTTCCGGGAAGGTTGCTGTTCTCCGCATCCCTTCTTGCCGCATCCCGTGCGGTTTTGCTGACGCTTTTCAAGAGCTCGCCCGATCCGTTTGACAGGATGACGCAGCTGTCCTGGGCAGAGAGTGACCCATCTGTTTCAGACACATACTGGGTGTAGCTGCTGATGCTGAGACCCGTGCCCCTTTTAGGATCCAGATCCAGGGAGCGGCCACCGTTTGACCCCAGTGTGGCAACAAGGACGATCACCTCTCCACTTCTGCCTGACAGATTATTGATGGCACTGAGGATCTGTTCCCCTCTGACCTCCTTGCCGTCAAAGGCGCGTAAGTCCTCTTCCGCCATGCTTTGGGCAATGGAATTGATGCTGCTGTTGGCGGCGGCACTGGCATCCTTCATGGAGCCGAATACGCTCAGTCCAATGGTCACAACGGCTATGAAAAGCAGAATGGAAACTCCCAGCCAAAGCGCTTTTGAAATGTTACTGTCCATATCGGCATCTCCTTTCCTGATATTTTGCTTATTCCAGATTTAAAATCCCGATAGTTGT
>Ga0134105_1001563_pt1 | contig 15936 bp, 9 predicted proteins | sample 16_3_2metaG_FD_94457 | JGI IMG/M metagenome (GOLD analysis project Ga0134105, IMG submission 94457) | Switchgrass degrading microbial communities from high solid loading bioreactors in New Hampshire, USA - 16_60_3.3_214_A3 metaG | ecosystem: Engineered > Bioreactor > Semi-continuous > Anaerobic >... | reverse complement strand
TGTTGTGCCGGCATTTTGATAGCAGGAGTTCCGAAGCTTGAGAACTAATAATAACTAGCTCTGAAGCTCTCCACACTGCTATCTTATTACCTATCACAACAAGTTATTTTAAGGATAACACCTAAAAGGAAGCATTTGGTCGCTTGAAAAGCGACAAATCATTGAAACCTGTCAAAAAGTATATTATAAGTTATTTTTTATCCTCCCAACAGCGGCTGGTCGTACTTGAAGAGCACCTGGTTTATCTCAAAAATGTCATACCTGCCGTTTGCAATAAAATATTCCACAATCACGTCAAACTTGCTGCTGTGGGACAAAGCATAGCCCGCTCTACGGAGCAAGTCTTCCGTTTCATCAAGGGTCAGTTCCAACGCAATAGCAAGGGCAATGGCTGTCCTCTTACTCGGCGTATATCCCTTGCCGGTCCGTATCTTCGAAAACAGCTTGCGGTCAATGTTTGCCCGCTTATAAACTTCAACGTCCGTTTTCCCTTTTGCATCTATAAGGCGCAAAAGTGTTTGGGAAAAAGGCTCATCGAGATTTCCAATCAAATCATCAAGTCCTGTGGGCAGTCGTTCAGCCTCTGTATACATCGAAGGTGCATTGTAGACTTGCAGAGCTTCTTCTTCAATTTCAAGTAATTCCCGGCTGCGCCTACTGTCCCGGTGTTCACTCACATAGTGTTCGCCAATATAGCTGGCAACTTCACCCATGAGCTTTTCACTGATGATGAAAGCATCCTTGTCGAACACAACAAGATACACATTTATATCATGCTTGTTTATAAAATCAGATATGGCACTGGTTGCAACTTGAAGAGCCTTATCTTTCGGATAGCCGTAAATTCCACTTGAAATAAGGGGAAATGCAATGCTCTCACACTTATTCTTAATAGCACATTTCAGACTGTTCAGGTAACATGAGCGAAGTTGTTCTTCCTCTCCGTACATGCCGCCTCTGTAAACCGGACCCGCCGTATGTATGATATACTTTGCCGGTAGTCTGAAGCCCGGTGTTATAACCGCTTCACCTGTTTTAATGGGTGCTAGTTTATCACAGGCTGCTTTAAGGTCATCTGCTCCCGCCGCTTTGAATATGGCCCCACAGACTCCGCCGCCCATCAGCAGCGCGGTATTTGCCGCATTGACAATGGCATCAACCTGCATCTTTGTAATATCCTGCCGTACGATTGAAAAAGGCATATTCTAATCCTCCAATCTGTTTCGAGCAATTAACAGCTACATGGTATTTTTTAACGGATGGCTAATACGCAACACCTCACGCGTATCTGTTTAATTCCACAAATAATACCATTAATTATAATTTTATCACAGAAGAAAGCAGTTCTCAAAAACTCCCATTCCTATTTTTGTTAGTAGTATTTATATGTGGATGATATAATATTGTAATAAAGATTATCAGTGGGAGCATAAATCATGAATTATAAGTCTATCTCTGAAAACACCCTGGAATGAATATATACATCTTCATGACTGTGTTATTTATTTTTCTGGAATGAGTTGGTAAGCGGCTCCTGGTTTGTAAATTGGAAATCTGACTGGCATTAAATATAAAACGCCTCCCGCAAACATGTGGTTTGCAGGAAGCGTATACCAGGTGCAGCTTTCGTCCCTACTTACACCGCCGGCTATAATATTGGCTTAAGTACAACATTTGCTTCTGCTGCTATTTATTTATCTTCCGTATTTCATCAAGCGGAACTTTCAGCTTCCTGTCCGAGGTCATCAGTCCGTTTATTTCCTGCATGACATCAGTCAGCTGGGTATAGCAGTAGCCTCTGAAGTATTTAGTTTTCCTGACAGCATTGGTAATACTGGAATACCGTTCAATAAAGCTCTGTATATCCTTTACCGCTCCATTATATCCCCATGCTTCCCTGTCAGAGCTCTCAAACGCTATTCCACCGTATTCTGTAAGGATTACCGGTTGGCCTTCATATTTATTCCCTTGGGCAAAGATCATCCTGCCCGAAGTATTCAGGTCATAAAGAATACTCTTATCTCCATATTTTTCAATGAACTCTTCTCCCCATGCGATATAGTCATGAATGGAGCAAAAATCAGCTTTTATATTTTCCCATCCGTCATTCGTGCTCACAAGACGTGTACCGTCAACGGCTTTTGATATATAATATAAAGCAAGGCCAAAGTCCTGTTGGTTCTTGTCTGTATAAATATTTCTTACACCCCAGGATTCATTCAAAGGCACCCAGGTAATTATGCAGGGATGATTGTAATCCCTGTTTATAAACTCAATCCATTCTCTTGTTATGTTTTCTATTTCTTCAGCATTAAAATCATAGGCGCTGGGCATTTCTCCCCATACCAGAAGTCCAATCTTGTCAGCCCAGTAATAGTATCTTGGATCTTCAATTTTCTGATGCTTTCTTGCGCCGTTAAAGCCCATCTTCTTGGTCATCTCTATATCAAATCTTATTGCTTCGTCACTCGGAGGTGTCAAAAGGCTTTCCGGCCAATATCCCTGGTCAAGAATCAATTTTTGGTACAGGGGCCTGTTGTTCAGCATAATTAAATCTCCGCATACTGAAATCTTTCTCATTCCAAAGTAGGTTTTCACAGAGTCAAGAGTTTTTTCATTTTGCTTTATTGTAACCTGCACATCATAAAGATTGGGTGTTTCGGGTGTCCAGTAATGTATTTCATCTATACTGTCCTCTTCCTTTAAGCAAACAGCAAATCTTGTTATCCTGTCTTTTATATTTAAATTCATCCTGACAATATTTCCGCCTTTATAATCTATGGCAATTTCCATATATAAATTTGCCGCTTCCCTGTCAAGATGCACTTCTCCGTAAACACACCTTTTGTCAATATCAGGGGTCAGCCTGATTTTTTCTATATGTACCTCACCTACCGCCTCCAGCCACACAGTCTGCCAGATTCCCGATGTTGCCGTATACCAGCACCTGTCCGGTTTTTCTTTCCAATACTGCTTTCCCCTGGGCTGGACTGTATCATACCGGTCTTCGACTCTCACAGCTATGATATTATCCCTGTCTTTAACATAATTAGTTATATCAAATTTGAACTGAACATATCCTCCCTTATGTTCTCCTGCAAAGTTTCCATTGACCCATACCCTGGCATGGTAATCAACCGCACCAAAGTTCAGCAAGACCCTCTTGTTTTTGAAGCTTTCAGGAATGCTGAATGTCCTCCTGTACCACATTATTTCATGAAGGCCCTTGTCATTAATTCCGCTCATTTCACTCTGATAGCAGAATGGCACGGTTATTTTTCTGGAAAAACTTATATCTCCGGCTTTATACCATCCCTCTGTTTCACCTGTATTATTGTCATCAAATTCAAAATCCCATTCTCCGTTAAGATTCAACCAATCCTGTCTTTCAAAATCCGGCCTGGGAAATTCCGGACGCGGTATTGATACACTCATTTAAATACCCCCCGTATTTATGTTTAACTATGTAGTTAATTAATTAACCATTAATGAGTACAATATCATTATAATCCTCTGTTAATTCCCCGTCAACACCAGCATTACATATAAGTCAAAGCAATTGACTTGTTAACTTTTTAGTTATATAATAAAAAAAACTTAACAAAGGAGCAGGCCCATTTAATGAAGATTGAAGTAAGTACAAAAAATATGAAATTTTTTGAGTCTCTGTCCTCAAGCACAAGAATTCAAATTCTGGAATTATTGAGTGAGGGTCCCAGGAATATTGGAGAACTTGCCCGCCAGCTTGGTATATCTTCTGCCATAACTACAAGGCATATTCTCATGCTTGAAGAAGCAGGCCTGATTCACTGTAAAAACATCCCGGGCAAAAGAGGACTTCAGAAGTTATGTTATCTTTCAGATAATGAAATAACTCTTGTATTTGATAAAAACAAGAAAAGCAGGCAATACCGTTCCATATCCATACCTATCGGGCAGTATATCAACTATGAAGTTACGCCTTCATGTGGTTTGGCATCAACAGAAGGTCTTATCGGAATGTTGGACGACCCCAGGTATTTCAGTGATCCGGCTCATGTAAATGCAGCATTGCTCTGGTTCAGGACGGGCTGGGTAGAATACCGGATACCAAGCTATGTTTTCATGCCACAGCCGGTTAATGCCATTGAAATTTCCCTTGAAATATGTTCAGAATTCCCCAACTACAATGAAAACTGGCCATCGGATATACATTTTTATTTAAACGGCATCCTGCTGGGAGTCTGGGTGTGCCCCGGAGACTTTGGAGAAATTCATGGAACATACACCCCCGACTGGTGGAAGAACAACTCCCAATACGGCCTTCTTAAAACCATCCGCATAACACATTCAGGTTGTATGTTGGATGGGACGCCCCTTTCAAATATTACCCTGGATCAGCTCCAACTGAGAACGGGAAAGGATATATCATTCAAGCTGGCCGTACCTCCGGACTCACGCAATCCCGGTGGATTAAACATTTTTGGGAAAGGCTTCGGCAACTATGACCAGGATATAGAGGTAATGATTGAGTACGAATAGGCAACAGCTGAGCAATAATGAAAGCCGGAACAGTACCCTGGCATTTATGAACTAATCAAACTGAAGCAGTGAAGTGCCCTGTTTTGCCGCAAATGTAAAGCATCTTCTTTAGCAGCAACTGTAAAATATCTATTAGATGTAAAATATCTATTTGTTGGCTGCAACTTTGAAGTTCCCAAAGAAAGCGGTTGCTCCTTCCGTCCTGATTCCCGCCTTTCCATGGGTAAACGGGTCCTTGTCGGTATAGTTTATTACGGCTTTATTCATGTCATCAATATAAACCTTAATGTTATCGCCTTTTACTTCCACCTTTAAGTGGTACATCCTGCCGGGGTCATAATATATCTCTGCACCGGCAAGCTCTTTCCTGTTATAGTTTTGTTTCACCAGCACAACACCTTTAGTTGTCAATCCGGCAAAATAACCCCGGTAAAAATTCGTCCCCAGCATGCAATCCCAACCTTCCCCGCCTTCTGCCGGGTTTGTAACCCTGAAAATAACACCGGAATTAATATCGGAACCTGCTTTTATATCCACTTCCACCGAATAATCGCTCCAACCGTCCTCGCCTGCTGCAAGTTTTCCATAAGGGCCCAGTTTAAGCGTTCCATTTTTACAGATAAACTCCTGTCCCAACCCCGTAACATAAGCCCAATTGCCAAGACCTGTATCAAAGCTTTCTTTGAAATCTGGCTGTTCTTTACTTGCTTTATAAATATCCATTCTATAAAACCTGAAACCACCGTTAACCAGTTCCATCCTCAAAGTATGCAGTCCCTCCGGAAGTTCCAGCCCTTTCAAAGATACAGTCCTCCACTCCTCTAAATAATCTATGTCCAAATTTTCAGATTCTGAAATTACCACATCATCAATCCAGATTCTGACCTGAGTATCAGGTTCTATATCTGATACTCTCATAGCTTTTTTACCTCTTACAAACTTTTTTATACCTCCTTAATTATTAATAGAAAAAACAAGAATAGCTACCTGAATAGATACACTGCATCACTCCTTCATTGTGTAATGAAATAAAAGCTATTAATTAAGCCGGTTATTTTTATAAAGCAGAAATTATTGTCTGTTTTTTGGAGCGGATATTTATGTCATTCTTTAATAAGATACTAATGCCAGTCTTTTATAATATTGTTATTTGCGTCGGTTTTAAAGAAAATATTTGTGTCAATTGTTAATTAGTTTTATGCTATTTGTTTTGTTTCACATTTTTTGTTGATTTATGCAAAATGTAGATGCCGTCATAGATACTGTTATAGATATTGTGTAGATACTGAAATAGATTCTGTATCTGAAATAGATACTGTAATAAATACTGTAATAGTTCATTTAATAGATTCTGCGTAAATACTGCCAGTCTGTTGTTGAATAATTAATTATAGAAAATTACCGTTGTAGTCTATTCGCATTACGATATTCTGGGGATGGTCGCCAAATTTTTCTCCAAATATATTAATCCCGCCAACATTCTTTGCGTCATCTTTTATGCCTATTCTAACGCTTATATAATCACCTTTTTCAAGAGCAAGGCTGCTTAATCTTACATCGGATACTTTCACTTCATCAATAAATGTACCGCTTTCTGTCACCCGCCATGTTTTCAACAGGCCGTACTGCGTGCTGCCATCCGGCCACCACAGAGGATTCAGCTTTCCTCTTCGTCCCCCGAAGTCCCCGGGGCTGGTCCATGTTCCAACTTCAATTCCATTTATCCACATAGTGATGTCAGACGGCCAATTATTCCTGTAATTTGGAGCTTCAGAGCACAATTCAAAAGAGATTTCCAGGAGTGTGGCTTTTCCATGCTGTAAAACGCTGTTTGGAAACCTGTATTCTACATATCCCTTATGAAACCAGATCAACTGGGCTGAAACTCTCTCAGGGTTATAAAATCCCTTCGGATTGTCTTCAACGTCTATGTACCCTTTTTCGCTTGTTATCCCACATGTAGGGAAAATCTTGCAATCAACATAGTTGCCTATGGGCATATTGGTATAAAAAGAATTTATGTTTCCTATGTTAAATTGCGAAGCCAATTCAATATCTATTCTGTCTACTCTCCTGCTGCACAGCTTCATTGAACCCCTGACACCCGGCTGCAGTTCTGTCAATATCAAACCTGCATCTTCAAGCACCTTTACATTCACCGCTGCCGTAGAGGCAGGTATGTTAAGTTTTTCAGCAATCTCATTTACATTCAGGCTTCCCGAATTAAGAAGATTAAGGATATCAATCCTTATTTCTGATGCCAGAGCCTTCGTTATATTATATAATTCATCTTTCTTATCAATGGATAATAATAATTGTTTCATAAGTGATACATCATACCTCACATGTTTACTGTTTTTTATTAATCAATTTTTTATACATTTTTTGATATATTTTACTTTTTTTATAATATATCATATTTTTTGTTTTAATACAATAAGTTTGTGATTTTATTTGATAATTTTCTTTATTTTTATTTGAAAACCTCCTTTACTTCAATAGGTTTATTGGAAAACAGAAACTTCATGTTACACTGTTAACATAATTTATATTTGTAACCATAATGTGCAAACATACATTGGGATGAGTAAAATATACTCTATAAGAAGATGATGAGTAATGAAGGATTAAGAAATAATATGGAATATTTTAAAAAATAATATGGAATATTTAACATAATATATTATTATAAATTATCATTTTATAAATTATTATTTTATAAAAATTATTTAAATATATAAAACCTTTTGTGTATTATTTGCAAGTTAAATCAATTTTATTTTCATATAGTTAATTTTTGACATGTATATTGGGTTCAGCTGCACTTTTTATCCATTGCCCATTTGCACAGGAGGAGCATGTTATGAACAAGTTAGATACATACAATGCCCGAAGAGCCGATAAAGTCAGTGTCCTAATAATTTATTCAGTTATTATCCTAATGATTTTGCAATCACTTATTGTAGGTGGTGTAAGTGAATTTCTGGATATGGCATCTAAGTCGTCTGTAGTTTTAGTGCTGGTTGCCATAATTTATTTCCTGCCAATCAACAAATATCTGCGTGGACTCCTGTTTGGACTAATTCCCGGCATTGTTTCCCTTGTACTTTTTCTGATGCATTTTATTCTCTTGATAAGCACTATATCCTTTTTGCAGCAACAACCATTATCACCTTGTACTTCAAAAAGGAGCTTCTGATTGCTTATGGAATTATAATGGATATTACAATAGTTGTAGTATATTTGATAAAGCCTGATAATTTTCTTGGACAAACGCAGATTATCACCGATTTTATTTCTTTATTTATGCTATTTAACGGATCTCTTGCAATGCTTTTCTTCCTGACAAAATGGGGAAGGAAACTTGTTGATGAGTCAATCGAAAAGGAGCATAATGCAAAAAACTTATTTAAAAAACTTCAGAGCACTTTTAAGAAGATTGACGCCAGCTCTGATTTGCTTGACAGTAATATTGATAAATTCAACACCAGCATTCAGCAAACAAAGGAATCCAGCATTAACATCACCAACTCTATACAGGAAATGGCAAGTACCATACAAAATGAAGCAGTAAGCATAGGCAGGATTAATGAGACAATGAGCAATTCACTGTCCGGCGCACGTCAAGCGCAGGAAATATCTAAAGGAATTGCACTGAAGTCTGACGGGATGAGCAAAAAAGTCGAGGAAGGATGGAATAAAATAATACAAATGAACAACCAGATTGACATTATAAGCAGCGCAATTAATTCTGCAACTGTCACTATTTCACAACTGCAAGACAGTATGGATTTAATAGCTGAATTCCTTGAAGGTATAAATCAAATAGCTGAGCAAACCAATCTACTGGCGCTAAATGCTGAAATCGAATCTGCCCGTGCCGGAGAGCATGGAAAAGGTTTTGCAGTAGTAGCTGACGAAGTCAGAAAGCTGGCGGAAAAAAGCTCTAAAATTGTTAATGACATAAACACTATAATAAAAGATGTTTTTACCAAATCCCAGGAGACCTCAAATATAGTCAATGAAGGCAACAAAGCTGTGGAAGAAGGAAAACTGCTCATTGATGATATTTCCACTTATTTTGATGAAATTAAAATTGCCTTTAACGAAACCAATACAGAAATCCTGTCAGGTATGAAAATTATTGAACAAATAACAGAGAAGTTTATCGACGTGCAGGAGCAGTCTGAAAACATTACACGTATTTCGGAGCAAAATGCTGCCTCAGCACAGCAAGTTCTTGCAACGGTAAAAGATGAGAATGAGCAAATTATGGATGTAAGCAGTGCCGTTGAAGAAATAAGTATACTGAGTAAAGAATTGAAAAATATAATTAGCTCGGAGTATGCTTAAAACTGACTTTTTCTTTAGAATCTGCAAGTCCTTAAGTATTAGTTCTATAAATCCTTAAATTTGTGAGCAATAAACACATATTTTTAAGGGGGCTATTATTTTAAAGGGGCTATTTGGTAAAACCTGTAGCCCCCTCTTTTCTCAAGGTTTCATTGCACTTTCTTAATAGATTTTATTAAAACATTTTTATATATTTTATTGCAACATCGTAATAGGTTTTCATTGCACCATCTTTATCGGGTTGCACGTAGTCCCTGTAGAAGGATAAACATAGACATTGTTCATTGTAGCAGTTTGATAACCTGCTTTTGTTACTGTAAGAGTATATGTGCCTTCAGGAACTGAAATCATATAAAAGCCATTGGCATCAGTTGTTGCTGATATATAGGTGTTTGTCGTAACAACAGCGCCTGCAATTGGAGCTCCAGTGCTTGTAACCACCTTGCCTGTCAGTACAGGCCCTGTAATTGGTGCCAGGCCTGAAACTGATAATTCAATTACCGTTACCGAATTCTTTGGGATAGTATAACTGAATGAGGTAGATGCATTAGAAATACTTGAAGTTTGTACAAGTATCAGGTCAGGGTTGGCCCAACTGTTCATATCCATATAGTTGTCTGAGCTTACTGTATAAACGTTTGCCGAGGAACTTACACTGCTTACTCCCTGTATAGTTATTGGAACAGTGTAACCTGTTGTATTGTTACGGTTAATAATCGCCAAATATAACTTGCTTCCGTCCATGGTTCTGGTGGCAACCGCATCAATATACGGTACATTATTAAGTGCGGGCACATTCCCCACTGCAGGAGAATTAAAGGTATCAGAGGTTACCGAAGTTTTAACCTTCATCGGGCCGCGCTTATTGGAATACAGGCTTAGTACATGATAGCTTGGTGTTACAAAACTGCCTCTTTGCCCAAGCCGTATAGCGCTTCCGTCCCAGAACTCAGCAAGGCAGGAGTAGTAATTGTGGTCAGTTAAAGAAGGATCGCTCATAAAGGTATGCAAATGGCCGGCTACCTGAATAGCTGCTTCCATAGTCCTCGTTCTTCTGTCTATCGAAGAAAAGTACATTGCGTTATACTCAGTAACTGCAATTTTAGTATCTTCATTTGAGTTGTTTAATATCACATCCTGTGTCGCCTTAAGATGTTCTTTTATCCGGACAGGTGCAGCTACACTTGCCTTGTATACATCAATGTCAGAATAACCCCATGGCAACCACTGAGGTGGATAATAGTGTATAGAAAGCTCATCTATTTTGTTGCCTGCAGTTGTTATCATAGTGGTATTCCAGCTCTGGCTCGATGTGTTCCCATCACCACCCTCGGCTATTACCTTGATTGTTGGATCTTTTGCAATCATGGCATCGCGGAAAGTAATATAACTGTTGGCAAAGGTGAGAGCGTCTGTATGACCCGGTGTCCACGATCCCCATGTCTCATTGCCTACTTCCCAGAACTTCACGTTATAGGGTGCCGGATGACCGTTGGCAGCCCTGACGCTACCCCAGGCCGTTCCCGTTGAACCGTTAACATATTCAACAAAATTGGCTGCATTTCCAGCTGTACCTGTACCCCAGTTCACATTGATCACAGGCTTGATATCCAGCGCCTCACATAACTGCAATACCTCATCTATACCAACATCATTTGACAGCCATTGGGCATTCCACTGTCCATAATATTGAGGAGGCCTCAGGTCCCTATCGCTTCCAATTCCATCACGCCAGTCATACCAGTCTGCAATAATACCTCCGGGCCAGCGCAAAGAAACCGGGTTCAATTCTGTCAAAAGGTCTACAAACTCCTTTCTCCATCCGCCAAGGCTTACCTCCGAGGCATCTGTGGGCATGATTGAAATCTGGTCAATCCACAGGGTACCTGGACCGCTTGTGCCTACATACAGTTTCGCATTAATATCAGTTGTATTTGAAGTGAGATCTACTGAATATTTGGCAAATGTTGTACCAACACCGCTGATTGTGGCACTGGCATATGGCGTATAGTTCGGGTTTTCACCAACGTTAGGTCCCAGTTTAACCTGGACAGGTGAAGTCAGCCCACTTTGTTTAAGCCACATTGTCACCCTATAATTCTTACCTTGCTTCACATCTATTGCAGGCTGGGAAATTCCTTTTGAACCGTTGTTTGAAGAGAGTATTTGTATCTTTTGCGCATATTCCCCGGATACCGGTGCTGAAGAATCATCCAGTGAATACAGGGCAGTCCCGTCATAACCATCTTCTGTCCATGATTCCATTGGGTAGGCATCACAATAATCCCATGTAGTTGTGGAATTCCCATATCCATAGAGGAATACTTTGAACTCGCTATTTCCAAGGGCGGTATAATTATTAAGCTGATATACAGGCTCACCGTTATAGACAAAGGTTAATGTTCTGCCTCCGGGCTTATATTCACTGACATATATATCAAGTTTTGCAGGCAAAGTTGCTACCTTGCCGGTCCAGTTACCAACACCGCTTGGTGTAAAAACTTTCAACCGTCCTCCTTCAATACCGAATTCTACAAAGTTACTTCCCATAGAACCTCTCGCTCTGTCTGTTGTCAGATGTACCAGGCCATTGACCCCTGAATAGCTTGTCAGCAATGCGCTAACCTTGTATGGTTTAATATCGCTTTCTCTGAAAGGCATACTACCAATACCGAAACGGCTGTTGGAAGCACCTGTAATCGTACAGAATGAGTCATGGGAGTTGATAGAACCATAGCTACCTTCAAGGGTACTGGGAGCCCAAAATCCTGGCAGTACTCCACCCTCGAAATGTGGGTCAAAAGCATCTGTAAAATGTTCCTGGCTGATTTTAACATAATCCCAACTGGTTACCGAGCTTCCATACCCATAAAGGAAAATCCTGAAATCATCCTCAGGTATATTTTTAGCTTGCCAATAAGCATATACAAGGTTTCCATTCCAGTAAAACCTGATATTCCTTCCATTTGTGTAGTAGGGCGTGATCTGTATCTTCAGTGTGCCCGGCAAGGATACTGCCCCTCCGGTCCAATTGCCTACAGCGGTATCGGAAAACACCTTGAGTACACCGTTTTCTATTCCAAACTCCACGAATTTGCTGAAATCTCCGGTACCGCTTCCCCCGTATATACTAAGAAGCGCATTCATACCAGAATAGGAATTGACCCTTGCCTCAATCTCTGTCCAGTCAACGGCTGAATTCCGTATCCTGTCCGACAGCACACCATATCTGCAGTTAGCTGTTCCATTGATGACAAGTTGTCCCCCGGACACACTTACAGATCCCGGATTTGTGCCTTCAAGAAGTGTTGGTGTAAAATGCGGGTGAAGACTCGTGCCATCAAAGCCATCATACAAATCATTCTGGTATATGGATATTGAATCCCATACAGTGTTGCCCGAGCCCCAACCATAAATGAGTACCTGAAAGTTGTCACCAATATTGGAGAAATTGCTTACCGAATACACTTGAGTGTCGTTATAGTAGAAAGTGAAATCCCTCACATTTCCTTTTTTATGGCCTACAACAATTTTAAGGGTGGCAGGAAGCGAAGCAGCACCTCCGGACCATGGTGTCAATCCATCCCCATACACCTTTAAAACACCATCTTCAATGCCAAACTCAATAAACTTGTCATAGGGACCACTTCCATTTCCCGAGTAAATTGAGACCATGGAATTCCATGCTGTTTTACTTACGATCTCCGCCTTAACAGTGGTATCTTTCAGCACTGAATCCTGCACAGTCCTTGATAACAGCCCATAGCGGCTGTCAGCCCCACCTGTGAGCGTGAGATATGTCCCTGAAACCAAATAACTTCCGCTGTTTGATCCTCCAATTGTTTTGGGAGTCCACTTAGACCTGTCCAGGCTGCCATTAGAGAAATGGTCATACAATGGTGAATCGAATGAATTAACAGAGTCCATCTCAAAGTTCCTGTTCAATGCCCTTTCAGCCCAGGTTTTGTTCATGGATTCCCCTTCCCATTCATACATATTACCGACTAAATTAGGGCTGATCACTCCCTCGTTAGTAGCAGCGTCAATAACAATATCAGGTGATGCGGCGTTTGCATACCGGGAGATAAAAACAGGCATCAGAAGCAAGCTTAAAACTACACAGACAAACTTTTTTAACCGCACATTCATAGGTTTTAACATATACATCCCCCATTCTTAAATATTATTAAAATATTTAATCTCCGTAACGTTACGATTCAGCATTTATATCTGCATCCAAAGCTGCGCTGTCTGTATCCATAGTTACGTACTCACCATAGCTGTGCAACTTTTGCTTCTGTGAGCTTTTTGTTTTTGTAAGCTATTGTTTCTGTAACCTTTTTGCTTTTGTAGCTTTTCGCTTCTATTAACTTTTTGCTTTTGTAAAATATTTTTTATTTGTCAACCGGCAATCTCAATCTGGTAATGGAGTGGGAAGATACAAGAAAACCTTTTGCAGGGTCAAAATCATATATGACAGAGTCCTTTATTTTCACCTTTTCCTTTTCCATGGTATTTGCGTCGTATGGATTGGCTGATGTTATTTCAGATACAAAAACATTTCCTTTTATGTTGGCTCCATTCACATTAATACTGACAAGCGAGCTTCTTTCCAGGTGCCTGTTAACGATAAATATAATAATTTCTCCTTCACCAAGGCATGCAACAGCATCAACATAAGGCACGTCCTGAATATTGCTTACATGGCCAACTTTGCAAATATCATAGGTTTCACAATCCGTCCTGGTCTCAAGAACATATTGGGCACCTGAATTCGAGTACAACTTAAGAGCATAGTAACTGGGCGTAAAGAATACTTTTCCCCTGTCACTGCGTATACATCCTCCTTGCCATCCATTAACAAGGTCGGAAAAGTTGCATATGTCAACGATATTGTTGTTTCTTAAGAAGAGGTTCAACATTCCTGCGCTGAAAATAGCTGCTTCCAGGGTATGCTCCCTGTAGGAATGGTTATTGAACATCGTATTCCATTCTGTTACGGCTATTTTAATGTTTTCCTCCGGAGCATAATTCTTAATGGCCTCATATGTATTGTTTATTACTTTTTCATATTTTTTCACTGCTCCTACAGTACCATAATACAGAGTTTCGTTATCTATTGCTATTTTACCTATCTGTGGTGCGTAACAATGGAGCGTTATATAATCCATCTTACCCTTTGTCTTGCTCAAAAGGGTTTTATTCCATTCCTGTGACAGGTCATTCCCATCTCCGCCACAGGCCAGGATAATAATGGAACTGTCTTTTGCTTTCATTGCCTTGTAAAACTCCATATACCTTTCTGCAAATGCTTCAGCAGTACAATGTCCGGCTTCCCATTCCGCAAATATCTCATTCCCTATATCCCAGTATCTTACATTGTAAGGTTCAGGATTACCATTTAAAACTCTTAATGCACCGTATTGGGAATCAACGCTTCCATTGCAGTATTCGACCCAGTTTGCAGCTTCTTCGGGTGTACCTGAGCCAAAATTTACACAAATCATAGGCTCGCTTCCTATATTTCTGCAAAAACGGATAAATTCATCTGTACCAAAATTGTTTTCCTCAATACCTTTCCAATGGCTGTTTTTCCTTGCTGGCCGCTCATCCCTTTTGCCGATACCGTCCATCCAGTGATAGCAGTCTGCAAAGCAACCTCCCGGAAATCTTATAATACTTGGCTTTAAATCTCTTGCTGCCTTTACCACTTCTGCCCAAATGCCGTCTACAGCACTTACCGGCATCAAAGATGCCTGATCAAACCATACCGAACCTTCCCCATGTACAGCCAATTCAAGCATGCCATCTTCCACATCATTACAGGCAATATATTTAAAATCATATCTTGCCCAAATATCTTTTCTGGGTACAAAGCTCTCTGTGTAATATAATTTGTTGCTTTTATCCTTTATCCTGACTTCTACAACCATATTTTCATTGCTGGATTTTACCCAGACATAGCCATTGTATGTTTCATTATTAAATATTCTGAGGTTTCCCTGGGCTATTCCGCCGTAACCGCCATAATGGTTTACTACTTCAATTTTCTGTGAATATCTTGAGTTATAGCTGTTGTATTCATCCATCGAGTATTTTACAATATCATTCATTCCTGTCGGGTACCACGGCTCCGAAACCCCGTCATTATTTGAATCTTCATTTTCAAATCCTCTGTTTAACAGTAGTTCTGCCCACATTCCCTTGTTTATACAGTCATCTATAAATTCAATGAAATTGCCATAAATATTCGGATTTACTTTGGCAATGATACTGGCAGCATCTATTTCAATGTTAGTCATAATGTATTGGTCCATAATTTAAGCCCTCCGTTTATCCTATAAGTCCTGTTATCCCTTAAGTCCTGTCATTGCAATTCCTCTGATAAAATATCTCTGTGCGAAGACATACGCAATTATGATGGGAGCAAGCGCCAGGCATGCACCTGCCATCAGCAACGCATATTCTATTACATGTGCTCCCATAAATAGGGCAAGTCCTGCCGGTATAGGCCTCATTTCATTTGTTGTAGTCAGGAGCATCGGGTACAGTAAATCATTCCAGTTATACATAAAATGGAATATTCCCAAAGATATGAGTGCAGGTTTGCATAACGGCAACATTATACTCCGGTAAATCTTAAATTCATTACAGCCGTCTATCCTTGCCGCCTCTTCCAGATCCTTTGGCAGGGTAATAAAAAACTGTCTCATCATAAAGATCCCGAAAGCATTGCTGGCCCTTGGTATAATCAATCCGGCATAACTGTTTAGCAAGCCCATTCTGGTGATTTCAACAAAAAGGGGAATCATTGTTACGTGAAATGGTATCATGAGTGTACACAATACTGCAACAAACAGTATATTCTTCCCCTTGAATTTAAGCCGGGCAAAGGAATAGCCTGACATCGAATCAAATAATAATGATATAATTGTAACTCCGCTGGCAAAAATTATTGAGTTTTTGTAATAACTGATAAAAGGTATTTTCTTCCATATGTCGACATACGCCTTAAGCACGAATTTTGAAGGAAGAATGGTTGGAGGAAATTTTACTACATCC
>Ga0134105_1001543_pt1 | contig 16127 bp, 8 predicted proteins | sample 16_3_2metaG_FD_94457 | JGI IMG/M metagenome (GOLD analysis project Ga0134105, IMG submission 94457) | Switchgrass degrading microbial communities from high solid loading bioreactors in New Hampshire, USA - 16_60_3.3_214_A3 metaG | ecosystem: Engineered > Bioreactor > Semi-continuous > Anaerobic >... | reverse complement strand
CTCAGCACCGTGACCGTGAACTCCACGGCTTTGTCGAAGGTGCCGCCGGCCTTGTTGCCGTTCTCATCCACCGGGACCACGGCGATCTCCGTCGACTCGCCCCGCTTGTAGGTCTTGTTGTCGCCCACATAGGAGACGGCCACGGGCTCGCCGCCCGTCACGGTGACGTTCCGCTTACCCTGAGCACCGTTGATCACGTTCCCGTCGCTGACTACCAGGGTGTAGCTGCCGATCTTGTCGATGGTAATCTCCGCCACATAGTACCCGTCATCGTCCCACACGAAGGAGACATCCTCGGGTTCATCCTCGCTGATCCCACTCAGGACGAGCCGGTCCGCAAAGTCATCCCCACTCCACTTGACGCCGTTATTGTCCGTGACGGTGACGCGGACCTCAACCGGCTGACCGGCCTGGAAGGAGACCTTGTTCTTCCCGTCCACGTAGGTGTTGACGTTAATGGTACGAGCGACCGAAGGGACGATCGTAAGGTCAACCTCGTCGCTCACATCTCCGCCGGGAAGGTCGGCCGTCACCGAGAGCGTGAAGTTCTTGGTATAGTTGAGCAGGTACACGCGCACGCTGGCACGACCCTGGGCATCCGTGGTAGTCGTGTAATTCTTGTTGAAGGAGCCGTTCAGCCGGGTGTACTCGGGATAGTCCGAGGAGAACGTCACCTTCACGCCCGACTTGGCCACCGGGTTATCATTGTCGTCACGCAGCTGAACCGTGATCACGTATTCGGTGTTGGCCAGCACGTCGAAGGCCGGCTTGTCGAAGGTGATCTTGGCGGGGTCACCGGCTGCGAAGGAGACCGTTCCAGAAGCACTGGTGAGGCCCTTGATCGAGGCGGTTACCTTGATGTTCCCGGTCACTGCCGAGAGCACCTTGATGGGCAGGCTCCGCTGCCCTTCCTCGAACGGGACCGTCACCTTCTTGCCGTCCCAGTCCTCGGCGAGGATCCAGTCCCCGTCAGCGTCCTGGTAGTAGACCTCGAGCTTCTCTTCGGCATCCGTGAGATCAAACGTGAGGGTGACTTCGAAATCGTCGCTGGCCTTCACGGGGACGCCGTTTTGGTCCTCGAGCCCGAGGCGGAACTCGTAGCCGTCCTCGTTCAGCCCCACCAGAGCGGACTCCTCACTCACCCGCTGCCACGTGACGCTGCGCGGCGCCCGGGCGTAGACCGCCTCAACCTTGGCAGTGGCGCTCTTCAGCCCGGGAGCGCTGGCACGCAAGGTGATGGTCCCCTCGGTATACGCGTCCACCGGAATCAACTCGAAGGGCAGGCTGCCGGCGATGTCCAGCTGCAGTTCCTTTTCGTTGTTATCGGCAAAATAAGCCGGCCCGCTGATGGTCAGGGTGACCTCGTAGGAGTTGCCCCACTCGATCGGGTTGCCGCTCTGGTCAATGATGCGCAGGGTGCCCTCGAAGGCGGGCTGGTTAATGGCCAGATACTTCGGCACGTCGAACTCGAGAGCAGAGGCCACCTGGCTGAGGATCTCAAAGGTTGCCGAGCCCTCAATCTCGGTATCTCCATCCTCGTAATAGGCGGTGAACTCCGCCTCAAGGCCATCCATTCCGTACGGAATGCGGACCTTAAACGTGGCCACACCGTTCTTGGCCTCCACGGTGGAGTCGCCCACGATGTCCACGTTGGACTCCAGCGTGACCAGCCCCTCGAAGTCCGTCACCGGAGTGCCATTTTCGTCAGCGGCCCACACGTTGATCGTGTACTCGGCAGCCTCGTTGGCAACCAGCTGCTGGGGCACGTCGAAAATGAAAGTCGAGTGCTCGCCGTATACCGAGACGATGCCGGTCCCGCTCTTCCCGTCCTTGGTGGCGGTCACCGTATACTTGCCCGGCTTCGTGGCCACGAAGCGATCGCCGTCGATGAAGGTCTCAGGGTGATCATCGCTGAAGGTGGCACCGGAGATGCGGTTCCCGAAGGCGTCGGTGGCATACAGCCGGACCTCGGTGCCAGGAGCGACGGAAGGCGTGGCCGCCTCGACCTTGGCCACATCACCGGCCACGATGGTCACGCTGATGCTGTCCTTCAGGTTCCCGTAGGTGACGGTGATGGTCCCGCGACCCAGCTTGCCGCCGGCGGTGAACTTGCCGTCCTCATAGGTGCCGATGTCACCGTCGATGGTAACCTCCCAACCCGTGAGTCCGGTATCGATGCCGGCGTCGTCAACGATCTTCACGTCCAGCGGTACGGTCTCGCCGGCCTTCACGTTCCGGTCCGGCAGGGTGGCCACGATCTTGGCGGGCTCGCCGGAGCCCAGGGAGATGGTCGCCTTGGCGGTGCTTACGTTGCCGGCCTTGTCCGTGACCGTCACCTCAATGTCGTTGGCACCCTGCTTCAGGGCCACCTGGGCGGTGAACCGGCCATCGGCCCCAACGGTAACCCGATCGGAGCCCACGAAAACCTTATCGGCGTCACCGCTTACCGTACCAGTGACGGTGATCACCGACTGGCTGGTCCTTTCCGGAAGCGGATCGAGGGTGACAGTTGGCGGAATGCTGTCGTGGTACTTCTTGTAGACCGTGCTCCCCTGAAGCCCGGCATAGTTATAGAAGATGCTGTCCGCCATGGCGAAGGCCATACCGCGAGTGGCTTGAACGTTAGCCTCATTGCGGTAATCGTTCGCCTGGTCGGCCGTGATCACACCCGCAGCGAGTGCGTAGTTGATTGTCTGCTCCACCCAGTCAGCGCCAGTACCGACTTGCACACCGAGGAACTTCATGATGAAGGTGAGCGCCTCGATGACGGTGACCGTGCGCTCCGGCTGGAAGGTGCCATCCGGGTAGCCGAGCGCGATGCCGTGCTGCGAGGCGATGTTCTGCGCCACAGCAATGTAGCCGGAAGACCAGTGCGACGGGGGTACATCCGGGAACGTGGGAGCCCCACGCAGAACCTTGGCGGTCTCCTCCTCACCGAACGCCCGAACGATGATCGTCACCAGCTGGGCCCGCGTGAGTGTCATGTCCAGCGCGGGACTAATCGACCCATCCGGCATGAGCACGCCCTGCACGATGCCGAAATGCTCCAGCCGATCGTAGGCGGAGTTCATCTCGGCTGCCGTAGGGGCGGCCAGGGCCGTGCTGGCCATCGTCAGGACCAGGCTGCCTGCCACGATGGCCGACGTCAACCTTTTCATCAAACCCATTCGCCAGAAGCCTCCCTTTTCAAGCGTTGTGTGTTTGCCATCCGCTGGCCACCAAGACCGTCGCTCCTCTCTGAATTAGACGAGGCGATCCAGCCCGGGGTTCCACGCCGTCACCAACTCCAGAGCCCGGAGTCGTTCGGGTGGCGCGCATCGCGGCGTATCCCCTCCACGTAAACGTTGCTGTCAGCAACCCCCCTCGCCTGGGTCCCACATGGCCGGTGGCCGCTGCCGCTCCCCAGTAAACCAGGGCGACATGGCACCGCACGTGACCTTATGGCCCTGTTCGAGGTAATCGCCGGGAATCCCTTCCGAATCCCGTTTAGGTCTCCAACTTCGCTGCCAAGACCACACCAGCCTGGCGGAGTCTCGAGGCCGGGATATGACAAAGAAGGCGAAGCGTAATGCTTCGCCTTCTTTCCACCAGACACCCTGTGGGGCTTCGGTTCGTCAGCCGATCAGGTCAGACTGGCCGATATGCCTTACTGACCCTCGCCGGAGTCACCGGACTCACCGGGGGTCGGCTCCTCGCCCTCGTCGGCCGACCCGTCGTCCCCGTTGGCCGGCTCCGCGTCCTCGTTGGTGTCGCTGGAGTCATCGCCAGCCGGAGCGACGTCCGAAATGGTCAGCTGGGCGTCGGGATCGTCCGCCTCAGCCACCACCCAAATGGTGTACGAGGCGACCGACTGCTTGATCTCGATCTCAAGGAAGCCGTTGTCGAGGCCCTGGGCAGTCTTGCGGACCTTGCCACTATCGTAGCTGACATAGAACTTCTGCCCGACGATCTCGCCCTTCACCGCGGAGGTGCTGACCTTGTTGCCGTAGTCGTCAACGACGTTCAGCACGACCTTGGTCGGCTGGCCCTCCTTCAGGGACAGCGTGTCGCCCGTGTAGTCGAGACCAGCGGCCTTACCAGCCTTGACGCTAATGGTCCGGCTCCGCTCGACCTTCTGGGCGGCGGTGTCGTCGGACACGGTCAGCGTGTAGCTGCCGGCCTTGCGGGCCGTGAAAGCGGTCACGTAAGCCTCAACCGGGGCGAACTCCACGTCATCAAACCCGCCATCGGTGTCCTCGACAGGGATCGAAGGCGTACCGGTCGCACCCCAGACGAAGCTCAGCTTCTCCTCCCAGGAGGACGTCGGATTGTCCTCGCCGTTGCCGATCTCGGTGAGCTTGAGACCACTGATGCTCAGCCGACCAGCGAACGAGTCGTCCTTCACCGTGATGCCGTTGTTGTCGGTAACCACGACCCGGACGAACACCACTTGGCCGGCATCGAAGCTCGAAGCAGGGCTCCAACCCTTGGTGTCGTCATAAGTGTACGTGGTCACGCTCAGCGACCTGGCGACCGACGGGACAACCGTGATGGGAATGCTGTCGGTGCCCTGCAGACCGTCGGCCTTAGCCGTCAGCGTGACGCTCTCGTAGTTGTCAACGTACGGCAGGACCGTCACGGGAACGGTAATCTTGCCCTCGTCGTTGGTCTTGGCCTTGTAAGGCTTGCCGGCCTCCTTGTTGCCGATCTTCACGTAGTTAGCGTTGTCACCGGTAGCCTCGATCGTAACCTCAACGCCGGACTTGGCGACCGGGTTGCCGGCCTCGTCCTGCAGCGACACCGTCAGCGTGTTCTCGGTGTTCGAGAGGACGTTCAGGTTCTCCTTGTTGAAGGCGACCTTGGCAGCGTCCGCAGCCTTGAACGACACGGTGCCGGTGGCCTTGCCCAGCGTGAGGTCTTCCTCATCCTCGCTGACCGTGAACTTGACGTCGCCAGTCAGGTTGTTGGCCTTCACGGCCACCTTGAGGAACCGAGCCTCGTCCTCGAGCTTGAGGGGGACCTTGCCGTCTTCGTCCGGGGTGGACTCGGTGACGTCGCCGTCCTCGCCCGCCGTCTCACCGTCGGTCCAGGCCTGGACGGTCAGCTCCCCGGGCTTGTCGGTGTCGAAGTCAAGCACGAGGTCGATGCCGTCCGCGTAGTCAACGAACACCGGCACGCCGTTCTTGTCGACCAGCTTGATCTCGAACTCGAAGGCTTCCTTGTTGGCCGCCTTCTTGGCACCGTCGCTCAGCGGCTTTACAACGAGATCCTTTGCGGTGAGGGCATAGACAGCCTTCACGTTCAGAGTGGCGCTGGTCAGACCCTCGGCGGTCGCCGTGATGGTGACGTCGCCCTCGGTGTACGGGTCAATCGGGTCGAGCTGGAAGTCAACGCTGCCACCGGACAGCTCCACCGTCATCTCCTTGTCGGTGGTGTCGGCGAAGTAGGCAGGGCCGCTGATGGTCAGCTTGACCTCGTAATCGTCACCGGAGATGAGCTCCTCGCCAGTCTGGTCGAGGATCCGCACGGAGCCGCTCCAAGCGGGCTGGTTGATGGCCAGGTAGGTGTCGCCCTTGAGCTCCAGCTGGGTCCCGACCTGGGCCTTGACCTCGAAGCTCTCGGTAGCCTCGATGGTCTCATCGTCGCTCTTCTTGTACTTGGCCGTGAACTCGGCCTCGAGACCCGCCATGCCCTCGTCAACGGTGACCTCGAACACGGCCACGCCGTTCTCGGCCTCCTTGGAGGCGGACTCGGCGAAGTTGGTCTCGAGGGTCACCTCGCCGTCAAAGTCGGTAACAGCGTTGCCGTCCTTGTCAACGGCGGTGACGGTGACCTTCTGCTTGGTGTTGTTGGCGATCAGGTCGCCCTCGACGGAGATGTCGAAGCTGGCATGCTCACCGAAGACGGAGACGGTGCCCTCAGCGGTGACGGCCTCCTCGCCCTCGCCCTTGGTGCCGACGACCTTGTAGGTGCCGGGCTTGGTGGCGACGAACTGGTCGCCCTCGATGAAGGCCTCGGCGTACTCCTCAGCCTCGGCGAAGGAGACGCCCTCGACCTTGTTGCCGTACTGGTCAACGCCGATCAGCTTGACGGCGGTGCCAGGCTTGACGGACTTGGTCTCGGGCTCAACCTTGGCCAGCGGGCCGGCCACGATCTCGATCTCGATCGAAGCGGGCTCCAGGCCCTCGTAGGTGGCGGTGATGGTGTACTTGCCAGCCTTGGTGCCAGCGGTCAGCTTGCCGTCGGCCCAGGTGCCGGCCTCGCCGGCGTCAACCTTGAAGTCGGTGATGCCGGTGTTCGCGCCCTCAGCGTCGACGATGGCCACGGGCAGGTCGATGGTAGAGCCAGCAGCCACGCCGCCCTCAGGAGCGGTGATCTGGATCTTGGCGGCCTCGCCCGGGACCCGCTCGACAACAGCCTTGGCGGAGCCAACGTTGCCGGCCCGGTCCTTAGCGGTGACCTCGATGCTGTTGGAGCCGACTTTCAGCGCAACCGCATGGGCGAAGGTGCCGTCCGGGTTGACGGTGACCTTGTCGGAGCCGACATAGACCTCAATGTAGTCGCCGGAGACGGTACCGGTGATCTCGATGGAGGCCTTGTTCGTGGTGGCGGGAACCTCACCGAGCGTCACCGACGGGGCCTCGGTGTCGATCCGGGTGTAGACCGACTTGCCGTCAGCGCCCTTGTAGTTGTAGAAGATGGCATCGGCCATGGCGAACGCCAGACCGCGGGTGGCAACCTCGTCCGGGTTCGACAGATACTTCTCGACGTCGGCGTCGGTGAGCACGCCAGCGTCCTTAGCAGCGGCGATCATGTTGTCCTTCCAGTTAGCGCCGCCGCTGACCGGGATCCCGAGGAACTTCAGGGCGAAGCCCAGGACCTCGATGGCGGTAACCTGGTTCTCCGGGCCGAAGGTGCCGTCGGGATAGCCGATCACGTTGCCGTTCTTCTCGGCGATGTTCTTGGCGATGGCCAGATAGCCGCTGGCCCAGTGGTTGGCGGGCACATCGCTGAAGGTCTGGGCGCCGGCCATGTACTGGGCAGACTCCTTCAGGCCGAAAGCCTTGACCAGCAGGGCCACCATCTGGACCCGGGTCAGGGTCTCATCCAGCGCGGGATCTTTGGTGCCATCCTCACGCAGGATGCCCTCCGCGATGCCGTAGTAGTTCAGCCGTTCGTAGGCCGCGTTGGCTTCCTCAGCCGTCGGGGCGGCGAGGACAGTGCCAAACAGGCCCAGAACGAGGCTGGACGCCACGACAGCGGACGTCAGCTTCTTCATCAAGCCCATTCTCTAGTAGCCTCCTTCGTCTAAGGATCCTATAAGCTACCTTCCTCACGAGCGGTGAACATGAGGAAGCTTTGCAACCTTGGCTGGGGCTCGCCCCCGTAAGACCATTCGGGGTGAGGCGGCGGAACCTGTCCGCCGAGTAAACTAGGTTCGGCCCGCAGAGCGCAATTCCTTCTCGCGCGTACATTAGCAGTGTTTGGCCGTTCCCCTTCCACGGGGTGGGACTCGTGGCAGCCGACCGACAGGTTTAGAGACGACATTCGGGGCGGCATTGTTCCCCTTTCCGCGCGTTTTTTTGTCGCCTTGCTCCCCTTGTTCAGGGTCGCACAGAAATAGACGCCGGACAGACCGATTTGTTCCGCGAATCCGCGCGAAAACTGGAGTAAATCCCTGGGCGCGCGGAAACACCGCCCCGTGCGGGGCGGTGCTGCCCATTGTTGCGCCCTTCTGCTAGGCCGTCACCGTGCCGGGCTGGCCCTTCTGGCCCGTGCCCAGCACCCGCTTCACCAGCTCGTGCTCCCGGTTCAGCCGGCAGGCGGTGGTGGGGAAGAGCTCGTCCTTCGGGTTGGGCACCTTGTAGGTGTCGATGATCCCCTCCGCGATCGCCTGGTTCACGAGCTCGTACGTCTTCCGGTCCACGATGTCGGAACCCGCCAGCACCCGCAGGAAGTACTTCAGGCCCACGAAGGGCTTGCCGTACTCGGCGCTGTCGAGCTTGCGGATCATCATCTCCATGTCGTGCATCGCCGGCGGCAGCATGCCCAGGAGCGACTCGATGGTGGTGAACTGGTTGACGAAGGACATCACATCCTTGCTCATCGTCTTCTCCACGGCTACCACGTGGACGTACTTGCCCCGGGCCCTGAGCTTCCGGATGACCTGGATCATGTCCCGGTCGCCGCAGACCAGCACGAACGTGTCGATGTCATCCCGTGTGTACATCAACTCCAGCGCATCGAGGCTCATCTCGATATCCGCCGCGTTCTTGCGGGTGCCGTCCTCGTAGTTCTTCGAGAAGACATGCCGGGGCTCCACGCTGCGCCTTTGCAGGTCGCTCATCAGCCCCCGGAACTCCTCGTGGTCGAAGTCTGCGTACGCCTGCATCAGGCAGACCTGCCCGTCGGACCGCTCCCCCATCTCCCGCAGGCTCGTAATCAGCCGGTCCAGGTCGGGCGCCACGCCGTACTGCTGCTTCATGCTCCAGTAGATGTTCTCGTAATCCATAAAGATGACCGATCTCAACTGGGTCCCTCCTCATTAGTCACCCTGCTCCTAGCTTTGGCCGATGCCGCCCCTTCCATACCACGGTTACTGGCCAGCATACGAAAACCGGGCGGACCGTGCCACACGGCACGTTCGCCCGGTTCCCCGTCATAGCGCTCCAACCCGCAGTTACAGGCGATCACCGCTTTCTTCCTCGCCCCGAGTCAGAGAACTGGATGGTGTTCCGCTTTCGAGCAGGGCCCGGCGCACCCCGGCGGCCGCCTCCCGCGGCACGAAGAGGTAGCAGCGGGCCACCGGCTGGGCCGCGATCCCCCGGATTACCTCCGACACCGCCGTCACCTCCCGGAGTTCGGGCGGATCGGTGCGGGAGAGGAGGATCTGGATCGGGGCCGTGGAGCCCTGGTCGGGCCGCACGTAGTACTGATAGGCGACGCTCGCGGCCCGGTCGATGCGGTAGTAGTAGTCAGGCTCGAACCCGGCGGCCCGGAGCGCCTCCCGCACCGCCTCCTCCCGGGGGGCGCTGAGGGGCTCCTCCAGCCGAATGCCGGCCAGCAGCCGCCGGTGGAGGAAGCGCCGGCTCAGGTCGGCGAGGACCGGGTCGGGCGCCTCCGTCCAGCGCTTCACCGCGTAGAGCACGTCGGTCTCGTCCAGGGCCACGTACTGGGCCAGGCTAAGCGGCTCGCCGCTCAGCACCGGCTCCAGCGCAGGCGGCAGGAAGCCCAGGTCGGCCTTTGCGCCGCCCTGCACCAGCGCCACGGCCCGGCGCACGGCCAGCTCCAGCAGCGTCTCGCTGGAGCGGGTCGCCTTATGGAAATAGACGTTCCAGTACATAAAATACCGAGCCAGGAGGAACTCCTCGGCCGAGGTGATGCCCTTGTCGGTGAGGACGACGTGGCCGTCCACCACCGTGAGGGTCTGGATCAGCCGCTCCAGGTCGAACTGGCCGTAGGTGACGCCGCACATGCGGCTGTCCCGCAGGAGGTAGTCCATGCGGTCCACGTCCAGCTGACTGGCGATCAGCTCCTTCAGGAAGGGCCGCCCCTCCCAGGTTCCGCTAATCAAGGAGGCAATACGCACCGGCCAGGCCGCATTCCTCTCGGCGAGGATGTGGGAGATGCTGGAATCAGGGCTGGCGATGATGCAAGCCACCCACTCCTCGTGCCGGGAGCCCGTCACCCGCTCAAACAGGTGGGAAAAGGGGCCGTGGCCGATGTCGTGCAGCAGGGCCGCGGCACACGCCAGCGCCCGCTCGTCGGGGTCGATCTCCACCCCGTGCTCAACCAGGTGGCGCAGCACCCGATTCATCAGGTGGTAGACGCCCAGGGAGTGGGCGAACCGGGTGTGCTCCGCCCCGGGGTAGGAGATGAAGGAGGTGCCCAGCTGCCGGATGCGCCGGAGCCGCTGAAACTCCGGGCTCTGGATGAGTTTGAAGATGATCTCGTCGGTCACGGCGATGTTGCCGTGGATCGGATCGCGGAAGATGTACTCCTTCACGGGCCTCCCCCCTGGTGCGGTGCCCGGCGGCCGCCGCCAGACTGTTGAGTCCTCAATACTCCGAGGATTGTGCGAATCCCTGCCAGGTGTTCGGATGCGCGCGAAACGGCCCCCATTTCAGTGTTCGCCAGTTGCGCAAACAGTATTGCAACAGATGTTCGGCTGGGATATAATGGGAGCCAGCCGCGGGGAAGGCTAACGGCAAGCGAGGGCGTGAGACGTGGACCGCGAGAATACCAGGCGCTCTTCGGACTGATGCAGGAGGTGGTTGCGCGGCTGAAAGCACTGGAACGGGGTCAGGCCGGTCTGGCCGAGCGCGTAGCACGCCTTGAGGAAGGCCAACACCGACTGGAAGAACCACTGACGGGGGTGGCGGATCGGTTCACGGGCGTGGGGGAACGCCTGACGAACGTGGAAGAACGGCTCACGAACGTCGAGGAACGCCTGACGAATGTGGGAGAACGGCTCGCGGGTGTCGAGGAACGCGTCACCCGGGTGGAAGAAGGACTGGCCCAGGTGCATCCCGATTTGCAGGAGTTCCGCCGGGAAGTACGCGACAAGCTCAACCGCATGGAACGCATCGTGGCCCACCGGGACCACGTGCTCCTGGAACACGAGCGCCGGCTCTTCGACCTGGAAACCCGGGACAAAAAGAACAGGACCTGTGCGCCGCTCTGGCTGCACAGGCCCGTTGTATGATTGGTCATTACGCCTGCTTGGACTCCCGGTACTCCAGGGCCGCCTTGATGAAATCGCGGAAGAGCGGGTGCGGCCGGTTGGGCCGGCTCTTGAACTCGGGATGGTACTGGACCCCGACGAACCAGGGGTGGTCCTCCAGCTCCATCACCTCGACCAGGTTCCCCTCGGGCCAGATGCCCACGGCCTTCAGGCCGGCGGCCTCCAGCTGCTTCAGGTAGGCGTTGTTCACCTCGAAGCGGTGGCGGTGCCGCTCGTGGACAAGCTCCTGGCCGTAGGCGGCGTGAGCCTTCGAGCCCGGCTTCAGCTTGCAGGGGTAGGCCCCCAGCCGCATCGTGCCGCCCAAGTGGGTGATCTCCTTCTGTTCGGCCATCAGGTCGATCACCGGATCCTTGCAGTCCATGACGAACTCGGTGGAGTTGGCCTTCGGCAGCCCCAGCAGGTGCCGCGCCACCTCAATCACCACCGACTGCAGGCCGAGGCAGATGCCGAAGAAGGGCACCTTGCGCTCCCGGGCGAAGCGCACGGCGTTGATCTTCCCCTCCACGCCCCGGTAGCCGAAGCCGCCGGGCACCAGGATGCCGTCCACCTGGCCCAGCAGGGCCTCCAGCGCCTGCGCCGAGGAGCCGTTCTCCAGCCGCTCCGAGTCGACCCAGTGGATGTGCACCCGGGTGTTGTGGTGGATGCCGGCGTGGTGCAGCGACTCCACCACCGAAAGGTAGGCGTCCTCCAGGGCGACGTACTTGCCCACCAGGGCGATGTGCACCTCTTTCTCGGGGCGGAGCGCCCGGTCCACCAGCCCCCGCCACTCGGTCAGGTCGGGGCTGCGGTCGGCCAGCCCCAGCCGCTGGCAGACGATGTGCCCCAGCCCCTCCTCCTCCAGGGCGAGGGGGACCAGGTAGAGTGAGTCGAGGTCGATGTTGGGGATGACGGCCTCAGGCGGCACGTCGCAGAAGAGGGCGATCTTCTCCCGCAGCTCCTTGGGAATCTCCCGGTCGGAGCGGCAGACGATCACGTCCGGCTGGATGCCGATGGAGCGCAGCTCCCGCACGGAGTGCTGCGTGGGCTTCGTCTTCAGCTCGCCCGAGGCGTCAATGTAAGGTACCAGCGTGACGTGGACGAAGAGCACGTCGTCCTTCGAGGGCACCTCGTTCTTGAACTGGCGGATGGCCTCCAGGAACGGCTGCCCCTCGATGTCGCCCACCGTGCCGCCGATCTCCACCAGCACCACGTCGGCCCCGCTGTCCTCGGCCACCCGGCGGATGTTGGCCTTGATCTCGTTGGTGACGTGCGGGATCACCTGCACGGTGCCGCCCAGGTAGTCACCCCGGCGCTCCTTGGCAATCACCGAGGAGTAGATCTTGCCGGTGGTGACGTTGTTGCCCTTGCCCATGTTCACGTCCATGAACCGCTCGTAGTGCCCCACGTCGAGGTCGCACTCGCCGCCGTCCTCGGTGACGAAGACCTCGCCGTGCTGGATCGGGCTCATGGTACCCGGGTCTACGTTCAGGTACGGATCAAATTTAAGGGCGGTGACCCTATAGCCTCGACTCTTGATGAGCCGGCCGAGGGACGCCGCCGTAATTCCTTTTCCGAGCCCTGAAACCACGCCGCCCGTTATGAAAATGAACTTGGCCATCGCGAGCCCCTCCCTGAATGTTCGGCCGGTCCTGGTACGGTATGCAAATACTTTACCATACTAGCCATAGGCGTGGTCTCTGTCAAGGCAGGGGAGACCGCATCAGCGGTCTTCGTCGAACTCGTCGTCCGAGAGGTCTTCCTCCTCCTCGTCCTCCAGCCCGAACTCGTCCTCCAGTTCGTCCTCCAGTTCCTCGTCCTCCTCTTCTTCTTCCCCAACCAGGTCCAGCTCATCCTCGTCGAGAACGGCCTCGTCAGCATCCTGGCCGCTATCCGGGCGCGTGCGCACCTTGGCCGACTTCGGCTGCCACTCCCGGAGCCCCCACTCGCCGCCTCCCTGGTGGATGAAGCGCGAATCGAGGTTGATCTCGGTGTGCATCTGCGCGATCAGGCGGCCGGGATTCTCCTGGTGGATGGCTTTCACCTGCATGACCTCGCTGATGAGCTGCTTGAAATGCATCGGCTTGCCATGCTTCTTCAGAATGGTATAAGCCAGGTCGGTCACCGACATGTCAGGCTTCAGGTCCATAGGCGCTCCCATCTTCATCTACACTCCCTGTCTGTCCATCTGCCCCGATGGGCAGCCACAGGTCCACGGGCCGACCCGTCGGCCGCCGGAAAAACCGAAAACACTTTCGACCACCGCGCGCGGATTCCTGCTGCCACGGGCGGTGTCCGAAGGCGAATTTAGCCCGCGCGCGGCAATCCGTCAAGACCCTGTCAACCTATGCAGCGCACCCGCCCGCGGATACCCGGGAAAAACGGCAGACCCCGCCCTTCCCGCGAGGGCGGGATCTGCTTCAGCGGGGCGGCCGCGGCGGGCTCGATCCCTTCTGCGGTTCCGGCCGTCCGATTCCGTGTCCCCGGCTTCTCTCCCCGCAGTCAGCGTCTTCCGGCCGTCCCGTCCGGGCCATCCGCCCGCTCCAGCAGGGTCTGCACGATGAAGGCCGCCACCTGCGAGGGCAGGGTGCCCGGGCCGAAGCCGGCGTCGTAGCCCAGCTCCACCGCCAACTCATGGGTGATGCGCGGGCCGCCGCAGACCAGCACCACCCGCTCCCGCATCCCCTCGGCCTCCAGCAGGTCCACCAGCTCGGTCAGGTTGGCGAGGTGAACGTTCTTCTGCGTGACCACCTGGCTCACCAGGATCGCGTCCGCCTCCACCGCCTGCGCCCTGGCCACCAGCGTCTCGTTGGGCACCTGGCTGCCCAGGTTCCACACCCGGAATCCCTGGTAACGCTCCAGACCGTAGTCGCCGCGGTAGCCCTTCATGTTGAGGATCGCGTCGAGCCCCACCGTGTGCGCATCGGTGCCCGTGCAGGCCCCGACGACCCGGATCGGCCGGCCGATCCGCTCCGCCACGATGCGGTCGATCTCCTCCCGGGACCAGTTCGGCACCCGGGCCTCGGGCACGCGGAGCTCGTCCAGGTCCACGCCCTGCGTGGCCCGGGCGTACACGATGAAGAAGGTGTAGCCCCCGCCGAGGTCGCGCATGGCCACCACCTGCGGGTTCTCCAGGTTCATCCTGAGGCAGATCTGCCGCGCCGCCTCCCGGGCCGCGGGGCCCGCCGCCACCGGCAGGGTGAAGGAGAGCTGTACGGCGCCGTCGCCCGTCGTGTCGCCGTAAGGCAGGATCACCCGGCTCATGCCGCACCGCCCCCTTTCCAGCAGAGGTCGTAGAAGGGGTTCAGGTAGTCCTCGCTCCGGGGCAACACGCCGTCGAGCCCCTTGCCGCCCTCCGGCGGCCGGCGGATACCGGCGAAGACGCCGGCCGCGATGGCCTGCAGCAGCCCCGTCTCGGCGATGGACTCGAGGAGTGCCACCGCCCGGGCCAGCACGTCGGCCGCACGCCGCTCGATGCGCCCGCCCGGCACCAGCTGGAACTCCGCGGCGAAGTGGCGGGCGTTGTTGAAAATGTAGCGGGCGTTCTCGAGGGCCAGGAACCGGTCGTGCAGGTACGGCGTGTGGATCGCCTCGGTGAGGACCCCCACCAGGTGGATCTGCTGCCCCGTGGCGACACTGGTCAGGTTGAACATGGCGTCCATCACGTGCCCCATGAAGATGTCGCCCGTCATGAACCGGGTGGGCGGCATGTACTTCAGCGGGGCGTTCGGGAAGCAGACCCGGCTGAGCAGGGCGTCGGCCATCTGGTAGAGGAGGCCGTCCTCCAGTTCCGGGTCCATCTCGAAGGCGTGGCCCAGGCCGATCTGGGCGTCGGCCATGCCGGAGCGGTGGGCGAACTGCTCGTTGATGAACTGCGAGGCCAGCACCGTGTGCGCCGCCTCGAAGGCGTCGGCAGTGGTGAGGTAGTTGTCCTCCCCGGTGTTGATGATGATGCCGGCCTCGGCCTGGATCATGCGGGCGAAGTGCTGGTCGATGAGCGTCCGCTTGGGATTGATGTCGCGGAAGAGAATGCCGTACATCGAGTCGGAAAGCATCATGTCCAGCCGCTCCAGGGCCCCCAGCGCCGCGATTTCGGGCATGCAGAGGCCGCTGGCGTAGTTGGTCAGCCGCACATAGCGGCCGAGCTCTTCGCTCACCTCGTCCAGCGCCCGGCGCATGATGCGGAAGTTCTCCTGCGTGGCATACGTCCCGCCGAAGCCCTCCGTGGTCGCCCCCTCGGGCACGTAGTCCAGGAGCGACTGGGCGGTGGAGCGGATGACGGCGATCACGTCCGCCCCCTGCCGGGCGGCGTTCTGCGCCTGCACCACATCTTCATAGATGTTGCCCGTGGCCACGATCACGTACAGCCAGGGCGACGGCCGCTCGCCGTAGCGGCCGATAAGTTCCTCCCGGGTCCGGCGGTTCCGGTGGATGCGCCCCAGGGCGGCGCGGGCGAGCCGCTCCGCCTCGGCCCGGATCTCGGCCTCGGAAAGCAGCGGCAGCTGCATCAGATCGAGCCGGCCGGCGGCCACCTCCTCCGCCAGGGCCTGGGGCGTGCGGCCTGTCCGGGCACAGCCGTTGGCCAGCCAGAAGGCGGCGCCGCGGCCCAGACCGCCGAGCTCCTGCAGAGACGAGACCACCAGGTTGGGCAGCGGCACCCCGTCCGGCCCGGCTCCTTCCACACCGAAGAGCCGCACCACGGCCCGCTCGATGGCCGTGGTGGTGTGGGCCTCGATGAAGGGCATCACCGCCCCGGTGATGCGGCGGGCCAGATCCCGGGCCCGGGTCACCAGTTCAGGGTCCACGTGCAGCGTGAGCGCCAAGTGTGATCCCTCCGGTTCATCTCAAGGGCGATTCGTCCGGTTCATCCTCAGGGGCGATCTACGCCTCCATCTGCAGGTTGTGGGCGATGCCGGCCACCAGGTCGGCCACCGGCCGCCCGGCCACCGCGGCCACCCGGGCGCAGAAAGCCGCGGGGTCATAACTGGGCCCCACCGGCGAATAGGCGTTGGTGGTGACGGCGGCCACGTCCACCGGCCGGCGCACCCAGACCGTCCCGCCCTGCCGGCGCCAGCGCTGCCAGACGGACCGGCTCACCAGCACGTGGGTCGCGTCCGGCACCAGCAGCGGAAGCGTGAGCCGCCGTTCCATAAGGGCCAGCAGCAGGCCGTCGGTGAGGGCCCCGCCCAGGCCCAGCACGGTTCCCGGCGGGGAGGCCGCTGCCGCCGCCGCCACGGTGGCCAGGGCGGCGAGGGCGCTCCGCACCGGCACGGCCTGCGCCGGCCCGCCCGGTGGGAGGAGGGCAACGGGCGCCGGTTTCCCGTGCGGTTCGGCGCCCGAACGGCGGGCCAATCCTGGCGCAGGCCGGTCGGTGTCCAGCGGGGCATCTGGCAGACGGGCCAGGATCTCTCCTGGCGCCGGAGGCAGG
>Ga0134105_1001533_pt1 | contig 16223 bp, 12 predicted proteins | sample 16_3_2metaG_FD_94457 | JGI IMG/M metagenome (GOLD analysis project Ga0134105, IMG submission 94457) | Switchgrass degrading microbial communities from high solid loading bioreactors in New Hampshire, USA - 16_60_3.3_214_A3 metaG | ecosystem: Engineered > Bioreactor > Semi-continuous > Anaerobic... | reverse complement strand
TTGATCAGCGTGTAAAAGAAATCCTTGTGAAAATCCAACTCGAAGGATTAGAAAAGCGAAAACCAAAAGAACTAAGTGGTGGGCAAAGACAACGGGTAACTTTAGCGCGGGCTCTTGTGAAAACTCCCAGCATCATCCTATGTGATGAACCGACAGGGAATCTTGATACTGCGACAGGTAAGTTAATTTTAGACACCTTGAAAGTACTATCAAAAGATCATCTTGTCATCATGGTTACTCATGATGAGGAGTTTGCGAAAAACTATGGTGAGCGGATTATTGAACTTAAGGATGGCGAAATTATTCGCGACATTGAAAATAATCCTGAGAAAAATATCATTGAAACTCCTTCTGGCGTCATTTTCGATATTAGTAAGGATAAAAGCATTCCTGAAAGCGTCATAAATTATTTGAATGACAAGTTAGAACAAGCCGATAATGATCTTTACTTGACTTTATATCGCAAAACGGCTTTACCAAGATTTATCGATGTAAAAAAAGCACAAGATGTTAACATTGAAACAGGTGCATATATTAGTGAACCTCTCATCTTGAAAAAACCCAAATTCCACTTTAAGAACTGGATTAAGTTAGCTTTCCATAACCTTATAACCAAAAAGGTTAAACTGGCGTTAATGTTGTTTTTGTTTACTTTATCGCTTGCTTTTGTGGGCGTGGGATTAACATTAAGTCTATATGATGCGCAGGAAGCTGTTTATCAGACTTTCCAAAAGGGTAATATTACAATCATTCCCTTTGTACAAAATTATGAAGATTGTAGAGGTTCAGTTATTAACTGCGGCTATGATGAAATTGGGATGAACTTACATGATATTGAAGCACTTCAAAAGGCATTTCCAACGTTAAATATCTTTCTAACTGATAAATATAGCGGAATGTCAATTAGCAATGGTTTTCATGAGGAGAATTTGTTTTATCAAGATTTCTTCACGCGAATTGGTTATTTAGATAGTGATAAAAATCTTGATTATATTGGTACCTTCCCAGAAAGTAGCAAGCAAGTTTTAATTACTGATTATATGGCTTTGATGATTCGTCACTTTGGCTATCATGAGGTTGAAACTGATGAAGAATTAATTGGTAAACAGTTACCTAATGGTTACGAAATTACAGGCATTGTGAAAACCGATTTTGAAAAATACTATGGTGTATATAATTATCAAAATATCAATGAGGATTTTATCCGCAATTATTATGAACTATATGGAATGTTATTCGTTAATCTTAAGGAACATACTTATGATGATTTGCCTACATCATTTTCTACAGCTTTCTTTATTGGTAAGGATTCTTCCTATGATGGTCCCTACAGTAATTTAACTGCTTCTCGTTTCTTCAACAAAACATACATTGGTACACTACCACAAAAAGAAAATGAAATCATGATTACTAAAGATTATGCCTATTCTACGTTAGGTTTTATTGGGGAAGATATATCTAGTTTAATTGGGACTAAGCGAACTTTCTCCTATTTGTGTTATGGTTATGAGGATTATAATTCTAGTAGTTATAGTTATGAACCTTATGAATTTACCATTACAGGAATAATCGTTGATGATACAGTTACTGATAATATCTTTGTCTTAAGCGATGCGATGTATGAACACATCGAAAAGCGTAATGATTTAACCCGAGGAATGGCTATTTTAGGCGATGATGAAAAAGAAAATCGTGCTTTTGTTGATTTGTTAGATTATAAACAATACAGTAATCGCACGGTTTATCGAGACCAACTCGCCAACCTTCCTGTAGTCTTTATGATGTTTAAAGTACCATTATATATCTTAGGTACTATCTTTACAGTAGTGGCAGGAATAATCATCTATTATTTCATTAGCGCAAGCATTGAAAGCAAACAAAAAGAACTCGGAATTCTACGAGCCATCGGAACAACGGGATGGGATATTGGCAAAATCTTTATTACCGAAAGTGTATTAATTATTCTCTTTACGAGTACCATCGCTAGTATACTTACAGGGTACTTTATTAAGAAAATTGATACGATAATTACTAAAGGTTTAAAGATTCGAGGGATATTTTATATCGATATCAAAGGTTTTGATTTAGATATCGTCTTCTTGTATGTAAATTACTGGGCTATTCTCTTAGTGTTTATGATAAGTCTACCGGTTGTCTTCATCTCAGTATATGTTCCTATAAAACGGATCGCCAAAACCAAACCTATTAAGGTGATTAAACGTATTGTGTAATGTTCTTTATAAATTTGGTAATAAATGGTATACTAAAAATATGATTTATTTTGGAGGCGTAGTATGGATACAAAATGGAGAGAAAAAGCACAAACGTGGTTGACTAACCCCAAATTAGATCCTCAGTTAAGAATTGAATTAGAAAAAATGGATGATAAAGCACAAGAAGATGCTTTTTATACCGACTTACAATTTGGTACTGGTGGTATGCGGGGTATAGTTGGCGTTGGCACAAATCGTATGAATATTTATACCATTAGAAGAGCAAATGTAGGATTTAGCAAATATTTGTTAAATAGATATCCTAATGGCCTTCATCGTGGTGTTGTTATTGCCTATGATAACAGACACTATTCGCAAGAATTTGCGCTTGAATCAGCGAAAGTTCTCGCAAGTTATGGCATAAAAGTTTATCTATTTAGTTCTTTACGACCCACACCGGAACTATCTTTTGCGGTCCGTTATTTAAATGCGATCGGTGGTATCGTCATCACTGCCAGTCACAATCCACCGCAATATAATGGTTATAAGATTTACGACCATAATGGTTGTCAATTAGTACCTGAGTTAGCTGACAAAGTTATTGGCTATGTTGAAGAATGTGAAGATGTCTTTGGGATTGAAGTGATATCGGAAGAAGAAGCGAAAAATAAAGGGTTATTAGTTTATATTGATGAAGAAATTGATCAAGCATACCTTAAGCAAGTAAAGACGATTCAACTTAATCCCAATCTCGATAAATCCTCTTTAAAGATTGTCTTCACTCCATTACATGGGACAAGTATTCGCCTTGTTCAACAGTTACTACCTGAATGTGGCTATACGAATTTCTATGTTGTAGAAAGTCAATGTATACCTGACCCCAACTTTAGTACAGTTAAATCACCAAATCCTGAAGATGGCAGTGCTTTTGAACTGGCCATCCAATTAGGTAAAGCCAGGGATGCAGATATTTTAATGGCTACAGATCCTGATGCTGACCGCGTAGGGCTAGCGGTTAAGAATAATGAGGGAGAATACACACTCTTAACGGGTAATCAAACAGGTGCGCTCCTCATTCACTATATTTTGACCCAAAGAAAACAACAAGGAACTTTACCAAAAAATGGCGTTGTCTTTAATACTATTGTGACGAGTGACTTTGGTGGTCAAATCGCGCGTACCTTTGGTTTAGAAGTACAATCTACCTTAACAGGCTTTAAATTTATTGGTGAAAAAGCTGAAGAAATTAGAAGTCAAGGTAAAGAGTTCGTCTTTGGCTATGAAGAATCCTATGGTTACTTAATCGCTGATTTTGTACGTGATAAGGATTCAATCCAATCAGTGCTAATGTGCGCCGAAATGGCTGCTTATTATAAACTACAAGGTAAGAGTTTATTAGATGTGTTAAATGAGTTATATGAAACTTATGGTTACTATTATGAATCACTGGTCAATATCAACTTAGTAGGTATTGAAGGTTTACAAAAAATTGATAAGATATTATCTGATTATCGCGATAATCCACCGAAAGTGGTAAATAACGTTGATGTTAAGGTTATTGAAGATTATCTCATTAGTAAACGTTATGAAGATGGCAAGATTAGCGACCTTACGTTACCTAAATCCAATGTCTTAAAATACATCTTAACAGATGGTTCTTGGTTCGTTTTACGTCCATCTGGTACCGAACCGAAATTAAAGATTTATATTGGGGTAAAAGGTAATAGTTTAACAGACAGTAAAACAAAGAATGAAAAGATTAAACAATACATTTTAGAACGCATTGATAAAATAGGAGGTTAGTATGAATAAAGAATTAGCGGTAAAAAACCGGAGTAAACTTGTTCCTTATATTAAGGATAACTCCATTGTCGTTGTTTTTGCGGGAAAAGCACCGCATCGGAGTGCCGACCAAGCTTATCCCTATACTCCCATCCGTTCTTTCTATTATTTAACAGGGTTAGATCGGGAAGAGTTTATCCTAGCCATCCTCAAATATAATGATAAAGTAAAAGAACACCTTTTCATCACCAAACCCGACCCAGACATTGAAAAATGGATAGGTATTAGACTAAGGGCTGATGAAGCGAGGGAACTATCTGGTATTGAAAATGTTAGTTATGTGGAAGATTTCTTTGGTTTCTTTAATCAAGCCTTAAGCAATCATTACTTCGAAAATATTTATATCGATATGGAAAATTATCCTAACAATCCAGGTTTAAATTTTGCGCAAGAAATACAGAAGAATCATCCATATCTAACTATCTATAATGTTAAACAAATCATCGATGATTTGCGCACTATAAAAGAAAAAGAAGAAGTTGATAATATCCGCAAGGCCATTGAAATAACCAATAAAGGTATTCAAGCCATTATGAAGCATTGTCGTCCTGGACTTTATGAAAAACAATTAGAAGCATATTTTGATTTTGAAGTTAAATACAATATGGCTGACTGTACTTCATTTAAGACGATTATGGCTAGCGGTAAAAATGCGACCATCCTTCACTATGAAGAAAATAATCATGTGTTAGAAGATGGTAAACTCGTACTCTTTGATTTAGGAGTAGAATACAAGCATTACTGTTCCGATATCACACGCACAATTCCAATTAACGGTAAGTTTACTCCACGCCAAAGAGAAGTATATGAAGCTGTATTAAGAGTAAACGAAGCGATGATTAACTTCATCAAACCTGGTGTTACTTATGGTGAATTTTTAGATACCGCTAAGGATATGCTTGCTGAGGAATGCATTAAGTTAGGCCTTATTACCGATAAAAAAGATGTTGGTAAATACTATTACCACGGTATTGGGCACTTCTTAGGTCTCGATGTGCATGATGTGGGTCGACGCGAGTTTAGAGAACGCGTTTTTGAGCCAGGTATGGTACTGACAGTTGAACCAGGACTTTATATCGCTGAAGAAGAAATTGGTGTGCGCATCGAGGATGATGTTCTAGTTACAGAAACAGGTTGTGAAAACCTCTCTAAAGATATTATTAAGTCTGTAGACGAAATCGAAGAATTTATGCGCCAGTCTAGGGCTTAAGCGGTCGAAGGAGCATGTTGGAAGTACGGTTTGTTTATGAGTATAATGGCAAACCTGTTAATGAGTATACAATTGACACCGGCAAGTATAAACTTAGCGCACTAAATCTCGGGGCAACGCTTACGAAAATCATTGTACCTAATAAACAAGATAAATTAGAAAGCATCCTATTAAGATATCATGACTATAAATTATATCGGGAAAATCCTTATTATTTAGGTGCTTTAGTCGATGTAAATAATTTCCGCAAAAATAAAAAAATTTATAATTATCATTTTAATTGTACACCACTTGAAAATGGCTTAGTTTTTACCTATCAAACAGAAACGAAGTTCATCCAAGTGGTGTACCTGATAATTGATGATAAATTAATTATTAATTATGAAACCAATTTAAAAATTCATTTTGGACATGTTTTATTCTTTAATTTATCGGGAAATGTGAAGGAAGATATAATAAACCAGTTTTGCCTAATAGATAATAATCAGCTCGATTATACGCAACGATTTAAGTTTTTTAAACATTTTCCTATTATGAATAGCGTTGAATTAACCCATGAAAATGGGATTAGTTTAATAATCAATAATATCACCGATGCTTATCTAAACCCTGGTACCTATTTTCGCCAAAAACACTTGGTCAATTTAGGTAAAAAGGCGAAGAAGTATTCAGGGTTAGGATTCTTAATCAAAGGTGGTCAAACAGTAGAATATTCTTTCGAAATAAAGGGTGGGATAGATGAAAGTATATGAATATGCACGCATCCGGGGAGTAAAGAGTAGGGATGTGGTGCGCAAATTAAAGGAAATGGGATATCGAACGGTAAAGAATCATCTATCCTTAGTACCTGAAAAAATCATTCCCGAACTAGATACAATGGAAATTACGAGCGTAAAGAAAGTTAAACCCTACCCGCTCTTTACGGTAATTGTGGCTTTAGAATGTGCTCCTTTCAAAAGCGAGAAAATTGGTGATTTAGTTTATCAAAAACTTAAAATAAGTTCATTAGATGGTAATCAGGCTTTTGTCATCATGCCTAGGTATTTTCTTGACATAGAAGTTTTGGAATATCAATATGACATTAATGTGAAAGCTAATCATGAAGATTATTTAGTTAAGGTGTACAAGACTAAGTATCAGGATAATGTCTTTTACTTTATTGATACCCCTTTATTTGAACGAGACTTAATATATGGTTATGTCGATGATCCGCTTCGGTTTGCAGTATTTACGAAAGCCAGTATCGAAGTGATTAAACGCTTATCAGTTACAATTGATTTAATTAATATTCATGATTGGCCATTAGGACTCTTACCACTAGTTTTTCACGAAGAGTATCAAGAAGAAAGAAAACCTTTGCTAGAATTCACTGTTTATGAACCGACTTATCAAGGTATATATGGTATAGAAGTTTTAACTGATGTCTATGGATTAGATAGTAAGTACTTCTATGAGAACCACTTAGCAGAATATGCTTATAGTGTTAATTTTTTAAAAACAGGATTAGTTACCTGTGACAGATTAGATGTAGATAAGCAAGCATTGGAAGAATTACGTAGTAGTTACTTACGGAAATTTATCTATGATAATAAAATTAAATAGATAAAAAAAGAATCAGATATAACCAATTAAGGGATATCTGATTCTTTTATATTTAAGAATTAATGTTTAACCGTTTTGTCTGTTAATTCTAGGAATAATTCAATGTTTTTCTTAATAAGTTCTAATGAACTTCTCCAGAAGTTAACATCGGTTACATCAATACCAGCTTGTTTAGCAACATCTTCGACATTCATCTTACCTGTTGCCCTTAAGATATCATCATAGTGTTTCACGAAACCTTCTTTATCATTTAGATATTGAGCATATAAACCTTTTGCGAATAAGAGACCGAAAGCATAAGGCCAGTTATAGAAGGAGAGCCCAGCACTATAATAATGAGGTTTGTTTAACCAAGCAAAGGCATTAATGTAGTTATGATCTAAACCGTCACCATAACTTTGTTTAACTGCTTCCCGCATGATATCTTGAAGTTCTTTGGAGTTGAGAGGATGATCTAAGCGACGCTCAAACACTTCTTTTTCAAAAATGAAGCGGGAAAGAATATCGCAAATGATGGCAGTATGGTCTTGAAGTTCCGATTCAATGAGAGCTAGTTTTTCTTCGTCTGTTGCTTCGTTAATAATAGCGTTCATTACGATGGTTTCACAGAAGGTAGAAGCAGTTTCAGCAACGGGCATGGGATAATGGGAACTCAAGATGTTATTTTCAAAGATGCATTCACCATGATATGCATGACCTAATTCATGTGCTATGGTGATTACATCGCTAAGATTACCATTGAAGTTGGTAAGAATGCGACTTTCTTTAATCGGTCTAATATTATAACAGAAGGCACCGCCAACTTTACCTTTACGAGGATAAACATCAATCCAGTTATTATCAAAGGCTTTTTTCGCAAGTTGTGCGAGTTTGTCGCTGAAAGTCGCAAAATTCTTGATGATAAACGCTTGTGCTTCTTCATAAGTAAAGGTTTTAGTAAGTTTACCAATGGGCGCATATAAATCAAAGACTGGTAAACCATTATCACGACCTAAGATTTCAGCTTTTCTTCTTAAATATTTGCGGAAATAGGGTAAGTATTCATACATTGCCTGTAACATTGCATCAAGCGTTTGTTTAGATGTTCGTGATTTATCAAGCGATTCTTCTAAGGCATCTTGATAACCACGTAAACGAGCGACAAAGTTTACTTCACCTTTGATGCTGCTTAAGCACATAGCGATACTATCATCAATCTTTTGATAGGCTTCTTGCATACCTAAGTAAGCCGCTTTCCGCGTTTCAGGATCGGGTGAATGGAGGAGATTGCCAATTTCAGTTATCGTGTATGTCTTCACTTCGTCATTTAGTATGACTTGCACTTCGAGTTTACTTGTTAGTAGTGATTGTAGTTGACTCCAAGCACTTGACCCCGTTTGGCGCATTTTACTGATGATTTCTTCTTGTTCATCGCTTAGTTGATGTTTAGCCTTATTCTTCAACTCATATAGATAAAAGCGATATTCCGCATATTCTTCTCGGTCCATTAGTTCATCGAGATACTCATATTTACCGATATACTTTGTCGCTTTCGCGGAACTAGGTGATGCTTCCGCTAGCAACATTTGGACTTTTGCCATGTATTTATTGGCGTCTTCATTAGTGGTATCAGCACTACGAGTTAAGCTAATGAATGGATAAATCTTTTCGATTAAAAATGATAAATCCTCGTCAAATTTAATTAATGTTTTTAGTTTTGTTTCAAAATTATCATAGTCTCGACAATTTTTGTCAATATATTCCTTATAAGTTTGTAAAATGTCCGCTAGTTTTTGCAGATCGTTTTGAAATTCCGGACTGTCAAAACTAGGATAAAGTTTTGTTAAATCATAGTTAATAATTTCCATAGTAAACCTCCTTAGCAACGATTATAGCACATGCATTTTTATTTTTAAAGGCAACAGAACTTGACTAAGTTAAAAAAAACTTGACAACTTTACGAAAAACTTACAGACTTCGACACCCACATACAAATATAATTAAATTAAGTCAAGGGAAACAGGCTAAAGGGGGGAATTTCGATGAAATATGCGGAAATGAAGGCGCTTATTACCGATATTTATGTTCTGATGTTTATTCATGACATCATGTATTTACAAGAAAACGAGGCAAGTTTTCGTACATCAAATACTTTGAAAGAATTATATGAACCTCATATTATCACCATAATTAAATTTCTTAAGAACTTCATATTAGTTTTGTTGGGGTTTATTTGTATCTTAATCTTAGTAAAACATGTCTCCTTTTCCATAATAAGTATTAAGTATTTCACGATATTAATACTATCAATAGTCTTTGGTATATTATTCGTGCGATGTAAAACGGATATCGCTTTATTAAAATATCAATTAAAAACAAAAAAAGCCGTCCAGTTTGCCTTGGCTAATTATAGTTATCAAGAATTTGTGATCTTCCTAGATTTATATCTAAGTGAAGAATCCACTAAAAATTACTCACCTACATATTAATCTTTTTGAAAGGATGTTACATACATTGTGACATCCTTTTTCTTTTTATCAAAAAACATAGTAAGTTAATAAAAAAAATATTATAATAAACGTAGATTTAATCACGAGGAGTGACGTTTATGGATGTTCAAATGCGTATAAAGGAATTAAGAGCGTTAATTGAAAAATATAATTATGAATATTATGTCCTCGATAATCCATCGGTAAGCGATCAAGAATATGATCGTCTTATGCAGGAGTTAATCCATTTAGAACAAGCTCATCCAGAATTCATTACCCCCGATTCACCTACTCAACGGGTAGGTGGAAAACCACTTGATGAGTTTAAGAAAGTTACCCATACCATTCCTATGTTATCATTGGCTAATGCCTTTACGAAAGAAGATATTTTAGCTTTTCATGAGCGTGTAAAAGAAGTCATTCCTAACCCTGTTTATATGTGCGAATTAAAGATTGATGGACTAGCAGTCACGATTCATTATCGCAATGGTGAATATTATTTGGCTGCCACTCGGGGTGATGGTGTAACAGGTGAAGATATTACCCAAAATGTGCGAACGATTAAGAGTGTACCATTAAAGTTAAAAGAACCTGTGGATATTGAAGTTCGGGGCGAAATCTATATGCCAAAAACGAGCTTCGAAAAATTAAATGAAGAACGAGCCAATACGGGACAACCGTTGTTCGCTAATCCTCGTAACGCTGCTGCTGGTAGCGTACGTAACCTCGATCCAAAAGTTACCGCAAGCCGTAACTTAAACGTCTTCTTATATCATCTACCCGATGCGTTAGAACGGGGGATTAAGTATCATAGTGAAGCATTGGACTACTTAGATCGCTTAGGACTTCGCACCAATAAAGAACGCAGGACCTGTAAGAGTATTGAAGAAGTGTTCGATTTCATAGATTATTGGGGTAAACATCTACATAACTTATCATATGAAATTGATGGCTTAGTTATCAAAGTTGATGATTTAGAAGCCCAAGAACAACTTGGATACACGGCTAAAACTCCTAAATGGGCGATTGCGTATAAATTCCCTGCTGAAGAAGTTACCACGGTCTTAAAGGATATTATCTTCACAGTTGGAAGAACAGGTAACATCACCCCTAATGCCATCCTTGAACCAGTTAGGGTATCAGGTACGATTGTGCAACGGGCTACTTTACATAATGAAGACTTTGTGAAAGACCGGGATATTCGAATTGGTGACAAGGTTATCGTTCGAAAAGCTGGTTATATCATTCCTGAAGTTGTTCGACCTGTTGTTGAAGCACGCACAGGTAAGGAAATCCCTTTTAAAATGATTGAAAACTGCCCAGTTTGTGGTTCAAAACTTGTGCGTAAACCAGGAGAAGCGGATCATTATTGTTTGAATCAAAATTGTAAAGCCAGAAATATTGAAGCGTTAATTCATTTTGCGAGCCGAGATGCGATGAATATTGAAGGTTTAGGCGAACGGAGCATCGAATATTTCTTTAACTTAGGGTTAGTAACTACCATTCCTGATATTTATCGCTTAAAGAAAGAAGACATTATTGGTTTAGAAGGTTTCCAAGAAAAGAGTGCGACTAATTTAATTAATGCGATAGAAAAGTCCAAAGAAAATAGTTTAGAAAGATTATTGTTTGGTTTAGGTATCCGTTATGTTGGAAGTAAAGTTGCCTTAACACTAGCGAAAACCTTTAAATCAATGGATGAGTTAATGAATAAAACTTATTTCGACTTTATCCAAGTATCAGATATTGGGGAAGTAATTGCCCAAAGTTTAGTTGAATATTTCCAAGACCCCGAAAAACGTGCCCTCATCCAAACCTTAAAAGATTTAGGTGTCAATATGCAATATCTAGGTCAAGAAATAATGCAAGTGGAAGAGTTTGCGGGTAAGACCTTTGTCTTAACAGGGGCTTTATCTATGAAGCGAGAAGAAGCCAAAACACTAATTGAACGATTAGGTGGTAATGTTGCAAGTAGTGTAAGTAAGAAAACTGATGTGGTAATTGCGGGGGAAGATGCTGGTAGTAAACTCGCAAAAGCGAAGGAGTTAAATATTACGATCTGGGATGAGGAAACTTTTATGGAAAAGATTAAGCCATATATGTAGTTAAGAGTTTATAAATAAAAAAAGGATATTCGTAAGGGTATCCTTTTCTTATTGACTTTGATTATTTTGCAACATGATTTTTGAACTTAGTAATTTTCCTACTCTATCACCATTAAGGATATTTTTCAATACTATGGGTTTATTATTAAAAACGATAATCTTATATGTTGTGAGTATCTTATTAAAATCTAAGAAATTAGTACGAATTAGTATTTCGGTAATTTCACTTAAATTGATAATTCTTAAGCGTTTAAAGATTAGTCCCTTTTGATAAATTAAGCGTTCATTAGTAATATAAACATAATGAAAGTTAATACGATAAAAATCTAATAAAGCTTTAATTAGAAGTGGGAAGAAAAGAAAGATTAGTAAGAAAGAAACTAATGAGTATCTTTGAAATTGTTGGGCTAAAGAGAAAGTAGCGAGAAGAAGAACAATATCTATCAAAAAGATGCGTTTCGCAAATCTTATTTTTTCTAAAACTTTTTCATTTGGTAATAATGGTATATTCTTCATAGTTTACTCCTTCAACGATGTTTATCTCATTATAACATACAGGGATATTTTCCTCAATTTCTAAAATTACGTATTTTGCCTATATGTTTTTGTCACTTCCATCATACAATATATTAGATTAATGATGGAGGGATATAGTCATGGATTATTACCAACAAACACCACGACCTGTCTATGTTCGGTTTGTGAATGAACTAATGCCGATGCAAATGGTGGATATCTTTATTAATGATACTCCTGCCCTTCGAGGATTAATGGTACGGCAAATGACACAACCAATACCAATGCCAATGGGCAACTACAACTTTAAAGTGTATCAAACCAACACAAATCAATTATTAGTTAATCAAAACCTGCAAATTGAACGCAATAGTTTGATTCGCATTATGATGGAAGCTAACCGCGTAGTCTTAAAGGTTAGCGATGAGATGATGGACCAAATGATGCCTTATGGTATGCCAATGTATGGCCAAATGCCCATGCCACAATGCCCTCAAATGAATCAAATGCGGGACACTATCGTTTCAGGGCAAAGTCGGTTAAGATTTATTAACCTTTCCCCTAATGCACCTAGCCTTGATATTACTACACCTCAAGGAATTGTGCTCTTCCGTAACGTACCTTATCGTGCTGTAACCGAATATTTAAATCTTGCAAGTGGTGTTCATAATCTGCAAATAAGAGAATCCGGTACTGATCGCGTTTTACTTGCTATTCCTAATGTCGTTTTAAATCCTAATGAAGTTAAGACAATTTATGCGATTGGTCTAATTGGTGGCTCACCAATGTTTGAAATCATTATATTAGACGATCGCATCTAACCAAAACAGCAAGTCACTTGCTGTTTTTTTTTATATGAATTATTTACATGAAAAGCGGATTTTGTTATGATAATAGACAAGTATTTTTATCATGTCGTGAAAGGATGGGTGGCAGAAATGATCGTTAAAGTAGAAAATGTTTCAAAGACCTATAAAAATGGTGTTAAAGCTCTTCAAAACTTAAGTTTTGAAGTAAGAGAAGGGGAAATCTTTGGACTCTTAGGACCAAATGGTAGTGGTAAAACAACAACCATTAATTGTATCTTAGCACTATTAAAATACGAGGCAGGAAACATCGAAATCTTTGGCGAACAAATGACCCCAGAACGTTATGATATTAAAGCCCAAATCGGTTATGTTCCCCAACAAGTGGCGGTATTTAATGAATTGACAGTCGAAGAAAACATCGACTACTTTTGTGGCTTATATGTTAAAGACAAAACAAAACGAAAAGCACTAGTAGATGAAGCAATTGATTTTGTGTCTTTGAATGATTATCGAAAGTTTTATCCGAAAAAATTATCTGGTGGTTTATTAAGAAGACTAAACATTGCCTGTGGGATTGCGCATAAACCTCGCTTAATCATCTTAGATGAACCAACAGTAGCGGTTGACCCTCAAAGTCGGAATAAGATATTAGAAGGGATCATGAAATTAAATAAACAAGGGGCAACCATTATTTATACTTCCCATTACATGGAAGAAGTTGAACAAATCTGTAGTTACATTGTGATAATGGATAAAGGACAAGTTGTAAGTCATGGTACGAAAGAAAAACTTAAAGCCATGATTACTTTAGGAGAAACAATTGAGATTACTTTACCTAATCGCAATGAAGCTTATCTTGAATTGTTTAGAAAGCTACCTAATGTCTTGGATTGTTTCTATAAAGATCGCATATTAGTTGTAAAAAGCGGGAAGGGACAAACCAATGTACCTAATGTATTACAATTAATGCAAGAACACAATATCAACTATGAAAACATTTATTCTTCACTTCCAACTTTAAATGACGTCTTCCTTGAAATTACTGGAAAGGAATTAAGGGATTAAGATGAGAATCTACTTTACCCGTTTAAAATGCTTGCTTCGCGATAAAGGCAATCTTTTTTGGGCTATTATCTTTCCCATCTGCTTAGGTACCTTTTTCTATTTAGGATTTGGAAGATTAACAATGGATAGTATGATTGATACTGTTGATGCCTATGTTGCGAGCGATTATACCTTAGATATTTTAGTTAAAGAGATGCAGGAAGTGAAGATTAATAATGATAAACCATTGTTTAATGTGGATGTCTCTAAGAGTAAAGACGAACTTGAGCAATTACTCTTAGATAACAAAATTAAAGGTTATATCTATATAGAGAACGATGAAATAGTTTATCGCGTTAATTCTAGTGGTCTAGAACAAACGATAACGAAAAGTTTCTTAGATCAATACTTACAAATAACCACATTAATTATTAAAGTTAATACGACAAACCCAGATAAGTTACTTGATGTCTTAACTGATTTAGGAAATCAACAGTCTTATGTTAGGGAAATCTTGGCGGGTTCAAATCCAAAAGCTAATCGTTTAAATATCTATTTCTATGCGTTAATTGCCATGGCTTGTTTGTATGGGAGTTTCTGGGGAGTTGGCTTAGTGCGGGATATTGAAGCTGATAATTCGCCACTTGCTGCTCGCGTTAATATCACCCCAACTCATAAATTTAAATTGATAATTATGTACTTTCTCGCAGCCTTAACATTACATTTCTTTGGTAATGTAGTTTTAGTGTTATATTTGAAATATCTCCTGCAAGTAGAGTTTTCGAACAATCTAGCCTTAATTATTCTAACGTCATTTGTAGGAACAATTGGCGGTATCACTTTTGGTAGTTTCATAGCGGTATTAGTTACAGGATCACCTGAGAAAAAGGAAGGAATCGTTAATGTAATTAGTCTTTTCTTAAGTTTCTTATCAGGGTTAATGGTGCTTGAGGTGAAGTATTTTATTGATCATAATATACCTATTTTAGGTTATATTAACCCCGCCAGTCTTTTAACTGATTCTTTATATAGTTTATATTACTATAATAGTATATCACGCTATTTTACAAGATTAGCCATCTTAGCCGTCCTATCGATTGTCTTTATCATTGGTACATACATCAAGATGCGAGGTAATCGTTATGATAGTGTTTAAACTATATTGGAAAATCATCAAGAAGAATGCTTTCGTATTTGTGGTCTATTTAGGAATATTCTTGCTCGTTACGATTTTGACGGCTCAGAGTCTAACTAGAAATAACACAAAATATGAAGATATCAAAGTAAGAGTTGCTTTATATGATGAGGATAACACGTCCTTGACTGAAAATATTAAAGATTATCTATATGATTACGTTGTATTTAAAGATATCGATCGAAACAAGGTCGATGATGCTTTCTTTTATCGTGAGGTAGAGGTAATCGCAATTATTCCACCAGGATTTACTGATAAATTTTTGAATAATGAAGAGGTAAGTATCAATATTAAAGTCTTACCTGAATCTACCAAAGCATTTACTTTTGAACAAATCATCAATAAATATCTTAACCTTGTTAGAGTCTATCAAAACAATAATTTGGTAAGTGACTATCATTCCGAAATTAAAGAAATCCTTAAACAAGAAGCGAGCGTTACCTTGCCAGAAACAACACTTGAGAATTATACAATTGTCCATTTTTTCTATAATTATGTTGCTTATGTTGTGTTCGCATTAATAAGCACTATAATGGGTTCAATTATGGTTACACTAAAATCAACGGATATAAGACGACGAAACAACATCGGACGCCTTTCTAACCGCAAGCTAAATTTAGTGCTTCTACTATGTAACACTTTATTTGGTGTTGGTTTGCTAAGTGTTTTGATCCTCTTAAGTTTCATCTTATATAAAGATTCAATATTTAACATAAAAACCCTATACATAATCATAAATTGCTTAATTTACACGATTACCATTATTTCTTTAACCTACTTCATCATTTCCTTGTTTGAATCCCGTCAAACTGTCGGGGCGATTGGTAATGTCTTATCATTAGGTAGTGCTTTTATAACAGGTGTGTTTATTCCACAAGAATTCATGAATAAGGGTATTTTAAAATTAGCCCAATTTTTCCCGAATTTCTGGTATATTAAAGCTAATGATTATATAGCCGAGGTAACAAAGTTCAATTTTAGGGTTTTACAACCAGCTTTTGAAGCATTTCTTGTCCAAATAATCATGACCGTTGTGTTTATAATCTTGAGTTTAGTTATTAGTAAACGAAAACAATTAGCTGAGCTATAAAATAATAAAAGGGGCTGTAAAAAAATAAACAGCCTTAGTAAATAGAAAAAAGGTGCTTAATTTAGATTATTAAGTCTAGAATTAAGCACCTTTTTTCATTATAATATCTAGTATTATGAATCCAAATAA
>Ga0134105_1001517_pt1 | contig 16384 bp, 17 predicted proteins | sample 16_3_2metaG_FD_94457 | JGI IMG/M metagenome (GOLD analysis project Ga0134105, IMG submission 94457) | Switchgrass degrading microbial communities from high solid loading bioreactors in New Hampshire, USA - 16_60_3.3_214_A3 metaG | ecosystem: Engineered > Bioreactor > Semi-continuous > Anaerobic... | reverse complement strand
ACTACCAATTTTTTGCCATTTTAAGCCGCTGAAAAGCCTTCCCCATATAAAAGGTATTCCCCACAGCCTATAGAGCAAAATAGAGCAAATTTGATTGCGATCGTCAACATAAAAGTGATCCACTGGCCGTCTAAAACTGATCCACTCGCGCTGGTCTAAAAGTGATCCACATGGCCGTCTAAGGCTGATCCACCTTGACTTGTCGTGCCCTGCCTTCTTTGAGGCGGTAGGATTCCCCATTCATGTTGAGGATGTGTGCTCGATGTGTGACCCGATCCACCAAAGCAGCGGTCAACATCGGATCTCCAAAGAACTGGACCCATTTGGAGAACTCCAGGTTCGTACTGATCACCAGGCTGGCGCGCTCGGACCGCTCAGAGATCACCCGAAACAACAGCTCCGATTGCTGTCTGGAAAAGCTCAGGTAAGACAGGTCATCAAGAATGAGGAGATCCACTTTGGAAAGCTGTCTTTGCAGCCTGCTTAATGAATGGTTCTCCTGGGCCTCCACTAGTTCGTTGGCCAAAGCCGGGGCGCTGTAGAAGCGTACTCGGAAGCCATCATTGCAGGCCAGAATACCTAAGGCTATCGAAAGATGGGTTTTGCCCATCCCGGGGTTACCCATACAGATGATGTTTTCATGACGTCTTATGTAGTTGTTGTCTGCCAGGCTCCAGATGGTTTCTGGCTTAACGTGTTCTAGATTCTCGAGTTCAAACGTATCCAGTGTTCGTAGCAAGGGGAATTTGGCTGCCTTAATCCGTCGTTTCCGTTGATTCTCCTTTCTCTGTTCCGCCTCTGCCTGTAATAGCTGGGCAAGAAACTCTTCGTAGCTCCATTGGCTGGCATGGGCCTCCCGAAGCAATTGCTCAGGATGGGCGACGGTGGGAAGCTTAAGTTGCTTAGCATAGAGGCGTATGCGCTCGATGGCTGCGTTCACGCGGGTTCACCCCCCGCTAACATGGAATCATACGCCGAAAGGTCAACCTGCTTGATTTGAACGGGGTTGAGGATGGGCTTGTCCACCTTGGTGGAGTACTGGCCCTGCTCCAGTTTAGTTCGGACCGCTTCGTAAGCATAGGAGCCGACACTGGCAGCAGCCTCCATGCTTACGAGAAGGGCTGGCAGGCCGTACTCGGCCAAAAGCTTCAGCAACTTGACAACCCCATAGTCGCTGCCAAGCTTCTTGGCAAAGTCCCAAAAGGCTGCAGGCAGGCCAGCGGCTCGTACTGGCTGAGCGTTCCACACTGCCCGCGGCTTCTTCTCCAGCAGCGGAAGGTAGTGCTCCAGCTTGTACTGCACGCAATCCCGCTCATAGAGGCGGGGGTGGCTGGCAATTCTCTGGCCCCGGTACCATATGGATACCTCAAAGACGCTCGCTTTCAATGTAACCTCTTTGCCTGCGTACTCGACTGGAACAGAGTAACGGTTTGTTTCGAAACGGACAGTGGAGAATGTGTTGCAGCGGACAACGGTCTGCTTGATCGGTTCCATACGACGCAGGGGCAGCGGAATGAGCTTGTCCCGCTCGATGGCGAAGTATTCACCAACAGTCTTGCTCCGGCCCCGGATCGTATGGGCTTGATATGCCAGGCAGCGCTCGAGAAGAAGCTTGTTCAGTTCCTCATAGCTGTCAACTCGAGGGATCGGGACCAAGATGTTCCGGCGGAACCAGCACACTAGACCCTCAACCAATCCTTTTTCGTTGGCCCTCTTGGGATTACAGAACTCCGCCTTCGTTGCATAGTGTACCATCAGCTGGTGGAAGTTCTCGTTCAGTTCGCCAACACACTTCCCCCAGCCATCCTTTACAGCTGTGCGCGTGTTGTCATAGATCAGGCGCCACGATACACCGCCGAAGAACTCAAACATCTCGATGTGCCCTTCTGTAAAGGCTTCCTGCCGTTCATGTGGGAAGGCCATGACAAAGGGCATAGCGCTGAAGCACAGGCGGCCACAGAAGACGTGGACTTTGGTCTTCTGACCCCTCAAGTAGATAACCGCTTCTCCCCAGTCAACTTGTATAGCTTCACCTGGATCGAAGCTCAGGGGAACAAAGGCTTCTGCCGGTTTATCCTTCAGTTCTTTGACATAATGGCGGATAGTTGATTCCCCGCCTGAAAAGCCCAACTCTTGGACAAGTCGATCGAAGATCCGCTTGGCAGTATGTTTTTGCTTGACCACCTGTTCTTTCTCATCTTCATTCAGGCATTCTCTGATAAACTCTTCCACTTTTGGGGTAATAACTGTCCGCTGCCGGTTTCGAGAAGTCTTGTCGAAGGGCATGTGTTCGCCCTTGCAGTACTTTCTGACAGTGTTCCGGGAAATCCCTAACCTTCTGGCTATTTCCCTTTGAGAAAGCCCTTCTACGGCATAGAGTTTTCTGATAAGCTGGTACTGATCCACTTTGATCATCTCCTTACCTCCTGTACATGAAGTGGTTGGTACCTTCAATATACAGGAGTCTGATTAAAGTGGATCACTTTTACGTTAGCGTTTGTCCTTCAAATGGATCAGTTTTATATTAGCGTTTATAGCTGCAAATACGGCGTCGTCTTACGCAGCCCACGAAGCCGGATCCACAACTTGGTGACCTAATCGTTGAAGGTGCGAACTGCGCCAGAACACGAAGGCAGACGTGGAAATCGAAGCGACTCAGTTCTCCTCCGGATAGGAGAGTGATGACCTCTGATGAGCAGATCGGCAGATGATCGCGAGCAGGAGTGCTGGGTCTCCGGACTTAGACGTCGTGATCGTAGAGCAATCGAGGAGTTCTTTGAGAGGTACTACGATAGAGTCTCGGCATTCTTGAAAAGTGGAGCCAACGGATTCCCTCGTATGCATTCAAGGAACGCTGAAGAGGCTGCTGCCGACGCATTATACTCCGTCCCACGGGTTCTCGAGTATTTCTCGCTCTCCAAGAAGGCTCTTGTTCTCCTTGCGGAGTCGCCTGAGCTTTTCTCTTTCCTCATTGGTGGGTCTGGGCTTTCCGCCTCGGTCGATCTCGGCTTGAATTGCCCCCGCCAGAATCAGTGTTCGTGAGCTGCGATGGCTCTTGGACGGAATCTCTCTACAGCAGCGACAAGCTCATCCGGAGGTGACCGCTAGAACCGTCATATAGCAACGGAAACTTGGCTGAAAAGAGTGCTCATGCTCTGCAGAAGAGTGCGAATAGGTCGTGAATAGCTTTGGCATGGATAACACAGCACCTAACCTCATCGTAGCATGTATTCGCTAACATAGGAGTTGATCGTTTTGAGGTGAAATGATCGAATGAAAGTTGACCACCCCGAGCCCCATCTCCTGTATCCTAGCATTGAGTCCACCTGGATACGCGAGGAGACTAGAGATGCTTGGAGTGATCGATATAGAGTATGTTAGGCGGACGCATCACGTTGAAGAGTGGAGAACTCGGAAGATATCTTGGCAATGCCAGGTATCCAGACTTGGCCTCTACTGACTGTCATCCTAGGCGGCGCGGTGACAGACGTTGCCGATACCAAGCAGCTCATCAGGGGTTTAGACGCATCCAGTGCGTGGTGCGGAGCCATCATCAACAAGGACATGGACATTGTACATAGTTCCAGTCAAACCAGGACTACATTCCCAAAAGCGGTGAGGTCTAGCCAGAATGATCTGCTGCCGCTCCATACCATCATGCTCTTTCTGCCTTGTGTTTTGTCATCCCAGTCGTTAACAAAAACATCGAGCCAGAGTTTCATTCCAACGGAAGGTGATAGGCCCAGAGCACTCCATGGAATCGTCAACGATATGCTATATTGATCTCGACCTATCTCGCAGTTGCCGACGAGGCCGACTAGAGAGCTATTTTGATCCTCTGTACCTGGAGCTATGCGTAGGCTCTGCTCGCTGCTGGCATAGGGTGACAGGACAATGTGTCTCTTGAGTGGGCGAGGCTTGTTAGTGTATATCAGCAGCTCAACCGAATCCTGCTGGCTTGGGTTGTCATCAGGACTTCCGAACACGAGTGAATCGTCGTAAACTGTGATGTAGACATGCAAGCCGTCTGCATCCCAACTAACGCCTCCGCGGGCACTGCAATCTGAGCATGAGGTCGGCTTCTCACCCCCTCTTATGTGAGTGTTGAACCTATTGGGTATAATTGGCGAGTACTCATCTATCACGATCGTTCTATCACCCTTAAGATGATTCTGGTCGCTTCGATAAGGACAGCTAACCAGCACGTTGTTAGCACTGAGTGATGGGTGGATCTGATTGATCAAATTGTCTATGTCCGACGTAATAATGTGGTTGCAGTCGATCTTGACTATTTCATGCAATGGTGGGCGTCTAGGCACCGAGACCTCTGCATTTATGTGGTCAGACAGTCGTTCGACTATGGTAGGGCTGATCTGGAATCTGTACACTCTTTCGAGCAACTGCAATGAACACAGAACTGGCGTACATGCATTCCACTCAATGGCCCGAGCGATAGCTCTGCCCCAATCGATGTCATGCTGCTGTTTTTCTAATATCAACGCCACGTCATGTAGATGGCGTATTTCTTGTGCCGGATGCACTCGATTGAAAGGGATGGTTGCGAGGAGACGCGAGTAGTGAAATGCGAAATGCACCATAAGGTAGATTATCAGGTCGTGGAGTTCTGGAACAAAGACGTATGTTCCATCCAATGACAGTGTTGAGGATCGACTAATGACTTCATCGGTGTTGATACTCAGACCCATATCAGACCTCAGGTTATAGTGGAGCTCAAGCTCCAGGTTGGCATCGCTGAGTCGCTTGGTCAGCGTAAAGTGGTGGTTGGTTTCCGACACAATTAAACGCTCAAACGAGTCTTTGCTGAACAGGACGTCGGTATCTTCCATGCTATAACCCATGTCGGCTAAGATCAGTAGTGCGGTCTTGATATCTTTCGGCGCTATTAAGATGTCGATGTCCTTGAACAGACGAGACTCTGGCGGCTCGTATAGGCCCTTCGCTAGGCACAGTCCCTTCAGATAGACAGGCTTGATTCCTGCCCTTCCAAAGACTCGGGAGAGCGTGCTGAGTTCTTGTTGAACCACCTGATTTAGACGTCTCTGTGAGTTGCGACACATGCAACTGAGCAGATAGGTCTTGTGATCGAGGCCTTTTAGTCTATCAGTCAACACAGCTCCTAGCCCGAGCTTAAGGATGTTAGACACAATATCAGACTCTCGAGTTGAGATTGACGTTATATACTCGTACACCGTCTCGTTGACGTTCACTGTGGATCCACCCCCTCAAGTCACCTTAGCTGAACTCTCTTTCCTACGCTGCATCGTCCAGCTGCCCAGGGCCAATCTGACTAGTATCTACTATGTAGAGCGACCATATGTCGGCGGCACATGCTTTCGGTTGTCAGCAGGGGAGTGCTGTCGCTAGGTCAGTCCTGGCATCGAGCCATGGTCATCAATCTACCCTTTTCTGTATTGCTTGGCGGAGTTTTTGCAGTGCGTAGTTAAGGCGGCTTTTCACTGTACCTACCGGAATACCAAGGGCAGTGGCGATTTCCTTATATGAGAGGTCATCGTAGTAGCGCATACGGATGATTTGTTGGTGGCGAGCATCTAGCACTTGGAGTCCCGAGCGTATCAGTTGAGCCACTGCGATGCGGTCTACGGTTTCGTCATCATCGGGAGCACTGACGGAGATTGTAGTACCCCATTGCGAGTTGAGAACGAATAACTCTCGATGCCTTTTCACAGTAGAATTAGCGTTAAGTGATAAGTTCCTGCATATTGCCATGACATAGGCTGTACAGTTTTTGGTCAGGTCCAATTTGGACCGATTGCTCCAGAGCCGCCAAGCAACATCGGCAACTATCTCCTCAGAGATGGCATAATCCTTGGTTAGAGTGTAGCAGAACCTGAGAAGTGTCTTGCCGTGGCATTGAAGAAAGCGAACTAAGGCAGCCTCATTGCCCTCGACAATCTGTAGGATCACTCGCTCCATTGACTCTAGGCTTGCATGCGTGAACTGTGTGCCCTTTTCACCCACCGTTACTACCACACCCCACTGCATGAGACAGGAGATGGCGGGCGTGGTGCTGGAAGTGATGTTGATCCTCCGTCTCAGAACTAGTCTTTCATTCGGCGATTGTCCACAGCCTGCGTGTCTTATAATAGCACTATTGGATAACCATCCCTTCATTATCAACCAATTCGAGATATTCGAACCAAAAGCCGTTCTTGTTTGTATGTACAAGTGAAAGGACGATTAGTGGCGCAGCCAACGTGCCTTGAGCGGTAGTCAACAGACCTGGTAGCCTAGGTGGGGGTCAAGTGTGATGGTTGTGAGAGTTGTTGATTGGCTCTCTAGCTTTCAGTGACTGGAAAGCACCGTGGCTTCAGCGATCTGATCCAGCTTGGGAGCCACACATCTGCAGGTGCTGCGAACTGACTCAGCGTACAGCGCGAAACACACGGGTGGCAGTAGGGTCGCGAGAGTTTAGCGAGAGGAGGTGACGACCATGAAGTACGTCAGGCCGGAGATCACTGTCTATACAGACGCCGACATCGCCATGTTGCAGGCAGATGCACTTAGCGGGTGCGGAGTGCATAATTCGTGCATTATCCACATCATATGCGTGTGCATCTCTATTTGCTTCTTCGCCGCTTCCAGGTAGTGTCGATGTGGTACCACGATTCCTTCTGACATCCTAGATGAGAGTCTCTGGATTGCGGGAGGTGGCACGTCGTGCATGGCAGATTGACGCCACTAGCCAAAGTCATTATGGAGAAACCTTTCAGGGAGAGATTGGGAACACTGCGCCTCTCGGTACGAGGAAACAGTATGGCCCCGACGCTTCTTCCGGGGGATCAGGTTCTTGTCGATACATCTCAGGAGTTCGGAGTTGGCGATATCGTGGTTGCTGCCCTCGCAGAGGGCGCATATGTGGTCCATCGAGTGGTGAGTGTTGACAAGAGGCTTGATAGGATCACAACCCGAGGCGATGCTAATCCGACTGGGCAAGTTGAGGTGTTTGGCAGGGAGGATATACTTGGGAGGGTCGTCAAGATATATGTCCAGTGACTCTCATCGTTTCACTTCGGTAATCATCACAGCGGGGTTTGGTGCTTGCCTTGAAGTTGAATGTTGTCCTGAGTTGGTAGGCATAGTGCGGACTCTGATGGACGAAGAGGTCGATTTCAGTTCTAACCGTGGTTCCAGTCCAGACCTCACTGTCACAGTGAGAGGTGACGACGTTGTTGTAGATGAACCGACCGGTCCTTTATGCGCCCCCCTGTTGAGCCGCAAGTGGCCGCGCTTCGCCGCTTGCATCGGGCTGATGAACTATCTGGAAGCAGCGTTGGCAGCCAGGTCAGAGAGTGTGGCTCTACATGGGGGTGCGGTGTCAATCGACGGAAAGGGTGTGGCGCTCTTGCAGTCTCGCGGGAGCGGGAAGACAACACTCTTGGCAGCCCTCATAAATGAGAAGCACGGTAGCGGCGATGTTGGCTACATTGCTGACGACCTCGTGTTCTATAGGGACGGGATAATAAAGGGAGTGCCCTTCCCGATGAGAATGCGAAGGATGCACGTTGATGGGATTTCGTTCTCAGGATCAGTTTTGGCAGAGGTTCTAGACGAGGAAGGGCAGATAAGATCGCTATACTTCCCACCTTGTAGGGTAGTGCGAGATGAGGTTCCTCTTCGAGCCGTGATACTGCCCGAGTTCAACAAGGGCAGCGCGGGTCGCATAGACGCCTTAAGTCCATCGACCTTGTTTCAGTTTTACCTCGCCAACTGTCGGAATCACTATTCGAACTTGGGTCTAGCTGTTCCACAGCTCGTTCACCTAAGCAGAAATGTTGCGGCGTATCGGGTTGTCTTTGGTAATCTGAGGGAAGGGTTACAGCTTTCTCTCTCAATACTTGGCGGAGGATCGGGTTATGCGAAAGATCTATCGGGTGAATGATGACCTTTACTATATCCCTAGTCAGGGTCTGTTGATCCGCCCTACTGCTGTGGGAAAGAGAGACTTGAGCGAAGGAGCTCAGAGCTCTGCTGTGTGGTGGATCGATGAACTAATTGGTCCAGCAACTCAGCCGGATGTTCCTGCTTGCCCAAGCACGATTGACGCCGCCAAGGCCCTTCCAGTAACCGTGGGGGTCTTTCTAACTAATGCCTGCTCACTTCGATGCACGTACTGCTACTCTGATGGAGGTCGCAACCCTCGTGTTGATCTTGATACATCAAAGATAGATCGTTTGATTAAGTACATTGGTCGCAATGTGGTAATAAGGAAACGTCTTGGGATTCCTGCAACACCAGCAATTAGTCTTAGCGGCGGCGGAGAACCGACTGTCGCGTGGGATCGCCTGCAGTACTTGGTTCACCGCTTCAGGGAGATGTGTCATCAACAGGGCGTCGATGGACAGATGGCCGTCTCAACAAATGGGTTTCTCTCTGAAGACAAGGTTTACTATCTAGCTGAGCATTTCGATCAAGTCAACCTATCTTACGACGGTACACCTGAGGCGCACGATAGGTGCAGACCGACAGCCGCGGGAGAGCCGTCCTCCCATGTCGTTGAACGAACACTAGCGATACTAAACGATTCAGAAGTCCGATTTGGGATTAGGTGCACCATAACGAAGCACAACGTAACGCATTTGAGTGAGATCGCATCCCGCTTGTTTACCAAGTATCCAAGGTGTCTCGTCATCCAAGTGGAACCTATGTTTCGTTCGGGACGTGGACTGTTGTGTAAAGATGGGGTAGATGATCCGCACGAGCTGGCCACAGAGGTCATTAAGGCAATGATGACCTCAGCTAGGTATGGCAGGTGGCTGTTATCTACGCTATTCAACCCTCGGCGCATCGGTCCGTTCGTATGCGCCGCCGCAGCAGGTCTGACCTTCTGGGTTACTCCGGAGGGGTTCTTGTCCGCATGTACCGAGATATCGGCGGGCGATCACGGGTATGAACAGTATATAAGGGGTTTCCTCAGCGACTCAGGAGTCAGCTACGTCAGCGGAGACACTTGTAGCAAACTACACAGACGTTTGGACGGCGGCCCATGCTCTACGTGTTTTGCGTGGGAACACTGTAGGGGATACTGTCCTAACCATGCACCTACAGATGAGTATGGCAATTTCACAACAGCGTATGGCCGTTTCATATGTGCTGCGACCCGAGCAGTGTGGTACCGAGCGTTGACCGAGCTGGCAAAGAGTAACGGTAGGTTTGTATACCTCAACAGCTCTGAATGCGATGTTGCGGACTCAATCGGACAGTATGTCCAAGCCGTGTACAAAATATACGGAACTTCCCAGAAGTTAGGAGGGACTTGACTTGCTGAAGGCGAATACTCTCGTCAGGAAGGCAGAAGGCACGTCTGTTGAGGAGATTGATGGCGAGATTGTCGTGTTCAGAGAAGGAGCTTGTCGGCTGGCGACACTTAACTGCACAGCATCCGAGATATGGCATCTCATCAGGGATGGGACTTCCATAGAGAATATCGTCGTCTGTCTGGCTGAGAAGTACGGAAACGAGGTGGAACCTGCCCAGCTATTCGAGGATGTCTGTGCCACTGTGAGCGCTCTAGCGAATGGAGGATTTCTTGTTTGTTTCGACGACAGCAGTTGTACAGAGAACAACGAAGTTGACGTATCAGTATAGATCGAGTAGCTAGGGGACCAGCGGGGACGGTCGCCGCACTGCTCTTATTAGAGCATGGAAGGATGAGATGGATTGCAGGTAGCTGACGAAGCAAGACGGGTAGCTAGCTATCTTCTTAGCCGTCCATGGTTGACGGCTCTAGCAGTGGTCCTCACGATAGTCGGCGCCGTTGAGGCAGTAGCATGGGCGCAGATCTCGCGGGTAATTGTTGATTCTCTCCTTACCGGACAGTATGCACTATTCGGCAGGTATCTCAGGTATATGTTCCTAATGGCCTGCGTGTGGGCGACCGTAAGTCTTGCGTCCAGGGCAACTACGTGGCTCTTGAGGACAGCTATCGCCAGGCAGCTAGAACTCGAGATACTAGACGCACTGTCAGCGCCTAGAGATTGGAGTCATTCGCACTGGCAGCCAAGCGAAGTAGTCTCACGTATCTCGAACGATACCCGACAGTTTTCAGACCTGCTAACGTCAGTCTCAACGAGTTTGCTGTCAGGTGTTTTGTTCATCGTATTTGGCCTGATTTATGGAGTGATTCTTCATCCGGCTCTAGCACTTACGTCGCTTGTCATCGGAATCCTCCTGCCGTTGTTCACTGAGTCGCAATCGCGCGAGGTTGCTGATTTGGTGAACAAGGAGCATTCTATATGGTCCAAGACATACTCGAAGGTTCTTGAGATCGTCAGAAACCTTGAGATACTCAAGGCCCTTGATCTAGGCGACAGACTCACTAGGCGCACCGGTTTGTACTTCGAAGAACTAGCCCAGAACTCTATCCAGCAGACTAACAAGAGGGTCAGGGCTGGTACTGTCGTGCAGGCTGGATCAGCCCTCTCGACTGCAGCTGTTGTTCTGGTAGGGTGTGCACTGATGGCGTTTGGGAAGCTGAGCCCAGGGACGATCGTAGCCGCAGTTGAGGTGTTACCTCGCATCAGTGGACCCCTTTTTGGCCTTCCATCTCTCCTGATGAGTGCAAATGAGACTTTGACACTCGCCAGAAGGTTGTTCGAGATGATTGACGGCCTCAACTCTGAGGCAGAGTCCGACTCCTTACCGAAGTTAACGGGTCTTCGACACATTGTGGTCAACCACTTGAGCTACTGCTATCCAGGATCGGACCGAGAGGTCTTGCATGATGTGAGCCTTGATCTCGGTCTCGGACAAAAGATAGGGATTGTCGGAGCAACTGGAAGCGGCAAGAGCACGTTGCTTAAGCTTCTCGCTGGCGTACTTACGGCCCCTTCGGGCGGTGTGTTGTATGACGGCCTTCCAAGTCCCGTAACGCGAACCAGTCTGTGGACTGAGGTTGTCTATGTTGATCAACGCCCAAGGCTGTTCTCTGGCTCAGTGCTGCAGAACATCTTGCTCGCATCTGATCAGGTTGATGAGATCAGGTTGAGTGAGGCAATTCACGATTCAGGGTTGGATCAAGTCCTGTGTAGGTGGCCAGACGGTCTTGATACCCAAGTGTCTGGCAGCCATGCGACTATCTCTTTGGGAGAGCAGCAGCGTATATGCGTAGCTAGAGCACTCTACCTGCGTCCGCGCTTTCTGTTTCTCGACGAAGCTATGTCTGCAATGGATACTGCGACGGAACTGAAGGTGCAACGAGAGTTGCGCCGGCTCAGTAATGAAGGGATGTGCGTTGTTGTGGTCTCCCACAGATTGGTCGGCCTTATCGACTGTGACCGCATTGCGGTGATGAAGAACGGACATCTTGAATGTCTTGGTTCGCATACAGAGCTCCTGGGAAGATCTCCTACCTACCTGCGCCTGTGGGCTCTGGAGACTAGCTCAGCTTGCTTGGGAGGCGAGTATAGCTATTCGGCAGAGGAGGAATACGAGTGATTGATGGCCTCAAGAAAGCTTGGGCAGTAAGTAGAGACCATTACCATCACAACCGTAAGCTCCTCGCGATCGTTCTAGTACTAGGATTGCTCGCGTGGCCGATGAGTCAGTTCATTCCAGTGATGATAACAAGCAGAATGGTCACTAGCGCTGAAGAAGGCATGCCGTATGCGACTCTTCTTGCCGCTGCAGTATGGATAGTGTTCATAGCAATGATATTGGTAACGCTTGGGCTTGGCCAAGTGCTCTCTACAAAACTAACGGCATTGACAAACAGAAGGTTCAGATGGACTTTGTTGCTGAGGTGCGTGAAAGCACCGTTCAAGCACGTCACTGCTCGGTTTCTTGTAGGCGATCTTACCCGCAGAGTGATGGATGATTCCAGTACAGCTGCCGCAGCCCTCGTGTTCTTTGTCCAGGCCATTCTTCACGTTGCATTCCTTGCATGTTTGGTGACATACGCGTTGTTCTCATGTCCCGCAGTTCTGATTGTTTCAGTAGCCTCCATCGCTGTAGAGTACGCCATCGGCCATCTCTATGAAAAGGTTGCAGTGCCTGCAGTCAAACGCGTGCGGGAAGAAAGCTCAAATCTGCTTGGCTTTGTGCAGGAATACGCTGATAATGTCGACGTGATTGTGCGATATCGTGCTCTCAAGAGATTCCAGGCCCGGTTTGCTGATGTGAGGAGAAGACTGACCGACTCAGATGCGCGTGTCGTACGCCTTGATATTTTCAAGCATTCGGCTAGTAGATTCGCTGAGATCACCTTCAGAATAGCGCTATTCGTTATCATCAGATCGATGTTGGATTCCGCTACCTTGAGTGCAGGTGGGATGCTGTCCGCATTTATGGTGTACTCCCTCATGGGCATGCCCATTAGTTCCATCAGACATTCGTTATCAAGACTTCCGATGACCGCAGTGGCAGCAGAGAGAGTCGCTGATATCCTAAACCTTCCCAGCGAGAAGGATGGTTCAGGGTTTGCCAGCAGAACAAGCGGTATTGTGTTTGACGTGTCGCAGGCGTCCGTATGCTACCGCGACAGACCTGTTCTAGATCAGGTGTCTCTGACGATACTATCCGGCCAGAAAGTCGCTGTGGTTGGTCCTAATGGCTCCGGAAAGACTACCCTGCTCCGCCTGCTTGCAGGTATCGTACAGCCAGATGAGGGCGAGGTCTTCTTGTTTGGCCACTCACTGGCGGAGCTGCCAACAGCGGCGAGAACGCGTTTGGTCTCATACATCCCGCAGCAGACCATGCTGTTTACAGATTCTATAGGCCAGAACATCCGATACGGATGGCCTGAATCGACCGAAGAGGAAATGCTCACCGCATCTAGGAAGGCCTGCCTGCACAGTGTGGTTGAGCAACTCGAGTGTCGATACGACACTGAAATCGATCAGCAAAGGACAATTCTATCAGCAGGTGAGCTACAGAGAGTGTCGATAGCTCGGGGCGTGGTGGGTCATGCCCCGGTCCTTCTAGCCGATGAGCCAACTGCGAACCTGGACAACGAAACGTCACAGATCGTCTTGAGAAATGTCCTCGATCATGCGGAAACGGTAGTCTATGTAACGCACCGACCGGAACTAGCGAGACTAGCAGAAACGATCGTCGTCATGGACCGAGGGCGTGTCGAAGCCGTCGGATCGCATGAAGCTTTAGTGTTAGGCAATCGCTGGTACGCAGAGTGGATAAAACGATCGGATCAGCCAGCATAGTCAGGACTGTGAAGAATGGCGTCTCTCCGGCCCCGAAAGGAGTTGTTTGCGCGATGAATGTTCAGCCTATCATGGAAGAGATCTGGGATGCATTGGCCTGCGATCAGAACTTCTATGTGAATCGTTGCAGGGCTGTCCGAGCGGTGGCGCATGGATCGGCCCAGATGCTCCAACTAGCCGTAGAGGAACTAGAGAAGCTCATAGGCGTAGCACCTGATGTAAATTCTGAAGCCGTACATGCTGCGGTTGCAGTCTCGCTTGCCTTTAACCAAGTTGTCAGGTGGGCGAAGGATATGGCGAAATACAGGGAGATCCAGGGTCAATCAGCAGAGCTGACAGAGGTGTGGGAAGCTCTACGCTGTTACGCTGCTGATGATTTAGAATCATGTCTAGCGCGCCTACAAGTTATAGCCGATAGATCCGACTGCTCTCCAGAATCGGTTATAGTTCTTGGCGATATGCTCGCTGTGTCAGGCCGGCTTGACGAGGCGAGCAGGACTTGGCGGAGGGTCATTGATCGCTGCAGTGGAGAGGATAGGCGAAAGCTACTTGACTTGGTGCAAGCCACTGAGAACGTGGGCTGCATAGGAAACACGGTTAGTTTAGCAGACGTCTCGGTTCCGGACTGATTTGGAGTGTGATAGAGAGTGTCCTGTGTGTCCGAATCTGAATAGCGAAAGGAGTTGAGTATATGCTGCTATCAGGAAAGACACCGCTATTGAGGGTTTGTTTGACGAGCGTTGTGATCATCTGCGTGGTGTGCATGCCCGCACTCGCACATGCTGCAACCGTGTCGGTGATGCTTCCCTTTGCTGACTCTGAACTTGAGCTCATAGAAGAGTTTATGGAGGAGCTGTACCGCAGCACTTATCACGAGGACGTCGAGATAGAGGTGATCTCCGGGAATCTGATTACCTCGATTCAGCAGGTCTTGAGTGGCCAGCAGCATGTGGACGTGGTTGCAGTGCCAGATCAACTCGTGTATCAGTTCAGAGAGCGTGGCATTTTGGCCCCACTAGACGCGTATCTGCTATTTGACCCTGTATACCATGCGGGTGAGCAGGCAAATAACTCGCTTCTTGTCTTGTACCAGTCACGTGGCAGCACTTATGGGCTCCCTTTCCTGCCAACGACATCGAAGCTGTTGATCAACCGCAAGTTACTTGACCAAGTCGGCCTGGCTTCGGCGATTGACTCCTGGACACTGGATGATCTGTTGGCCCTAGCCAAACTGGGAGTTGAGGACACTAACCGCGATGGACATCCAGATCGGTACGGCCTGGTGGTTCCCTTGGCCCGTGATACAATGAGTCCTGCTCTCGGCCTCGTCTGGTGTATGGGCGGTTCGCTTCAGTCAGTAGAAGAAGAGATGGATGAGAGCCCTTTTATGGACGACGATGGAATCCGCAGAGCTCTCGAGTGGTTCCATGAATGGGGGAAGGAGAACTCGAGAGCGGGAACCGTCGGAGTTGTCGATAGTCCTTTAGGCTCAGAGGCTTTTTACCGGGGCGATGCTATTGCGCTGATCGTCGGAGGATTCGCAAGAAAGCCTGAGACGCTAGACGTCGTCTTCATGCCCCTACCGTTATCTGACAATCAATCGGCTCAGCGTTATGTCACGTCTCTCTGCCTGTCAATGACTAGTACCAGTAAGGATCCAGAGATCGCATGGCGGGTCGTCAAGCTTCTTCACGGGCCTGACTTCGAGAGATTGTTGCTATCAGTTTCGTTCTTGATCCCACAGTGGGAGAGCAACATCTCCTTAGTCGGACAGATGTGGGGCGAAGACGCTCAGTCAGCATTTGAGGCAGTTGTTTCAGAGCCGGTGGGCGGATTCCCATCAGGACCCAACAGCCTGCAGCAACTAGGGCTTATCCTGACCGCAGTCGAACGTGCGGTTGCAGGGCAACTCGATGTCGATGAGATCATGTCGAGACTAGTGTATGAGCTCCGGCAACTACATTGACAATAGTCCATTCATGGATCGTTATCATAGGATCACGAGAAACATTCTTTGTGCAATGCAGGACGTGGTGGGGACCTTCGGGGCCCTGTTGTCGGCTATGTTGAAGACGTCTGCCGTGGTCGCTTTACTGTCATGGATGAATCCATGGTTGCTAGCACTCTTGTTAATCACCGTCCTACTAGATATAGCGATGATGATGGTGACTGGTCGCTATCATTATGAGTTCACAGTGAAGAACCTGTTTTCCGTGCTGCCACGCATCTATACTGCAGGACTTCACGGCCATGATTACTTCGAGCTGATGGAGGACGACAGCATTAGAACATCCACTAATCGTTCCGGACGCAAGTTGGAGTCAATTGACTCAGTTGAGTTCGACAATGTGAGTTTCCGATATTTAGGTTCCGACCAAGACGCACTGAGTAACATCAGTCTTAGCATACGCAAGGGCGAAAGAGTTGCGATCGTCGGCACAAACGGTGTCGGCAAGACGGCCCTAGTGAAGGTGCTAATGGGTTTGTACACGCCTACTAGCGGGCGAGTTGACTAATACTGGACGAGCCGACTAGCAACCTGGACCCGGAGTCTGAATACACGCTTTACCAGACAATTCTGTCAGAGATACCGCGGGAGAAGACCGTCATGGTCATCTCCCACCGTCTCACTATGACTGCGAGGATGGAGCGCATAATCGTCGTAGACGGAGGCAGGGTGGCGGAGAGTGGAACCCATCACGAGCGGCCTGCCGATCAGCCGACGGGCAGCCGACGCCCCAGGCACGCCTGGGACTGACAGTCCATTGCAAAGGCTATCTGCTTGGGAGGACGGCGAGAAATGGGGACGGACGAGGCGTTTTCGGATTTGTCTGAGCGACCGGCGTCGCTGGCAGAGACTCCGACGTAGATCTCTTGATCGTCAAAGCTGAGCCTTTCAAGAACTGCGCGAAGACCAGTACGGCATCCGGCAAGCAGCCTGCCGGGAACCTCATCAGCGTGTCATCGGAACAAACCGCACATCGCCGTAGTTTTCCATGTCAAGGCTATCCCCTCTCTTAGTAATCCGCCACAGAGTCTGAATTGCACCGGGCGGACCGACTGGAATCTTTTTGGGCCCCCCCGGGGTGGGAAAGACCCACCTGTCAATAGCCTTGGGTGTCAAGGCTTGCATGGCCAAATATCGGGTGGGATTTGTTACCGTTCAGAAGCTATTGGAAGAACTGCTT
>Ga0134105_1001512_pt1 | contig 16405 bp, 8 predicted proteins | sample 16_3_2metaG_FD_94457 | JGI IMG/M metagenome (GOLD analysis project Ga0134105, IMG submission 94457) | Switchgrass degrading microbial communities from high solid loading bioreactors in New Hampshire, USA - 16_60_3.3_214_A3 metaG | ecosystem: Engineered > Bioreactor > Semi-continuous > Anaerobic >... | reverse complement strand
CCTCCTTCGGGCCGGAGCGGGAGCGCCCCGACCCCTTCGAAGTCGCCGAAAATCAGCTCGTGCAGCGTCACGTCCGTGCGCCGGCAGCGGGTGCGCCGATCGTAGAAGACCGCCTGGTGGCCGGGATAGAGGGCCACCGCGGCCCGTACCCCCAGGGCGTCGCGGTAGGTGTGCATCTTGTAGAGGTCCGCCGCCTGGGGCGACGCCTCGGCCTGCGCCGGCTCCTCCAGTTCCGGGCGGGGGGCGTCCAGCCGGAACTTGGCGTCCAGCACCAGCGGGACGCCCCCGGGACCAGCAAGGGTGAAGTCCGGCCGCAGCCCCAGGCTGTAGCTCTCCCGGCCGCCCCGGGCGGGGAGGTTGAAGACCAGGCGCCACTTGCCGTCGCCGAAGCAGGCGGCCGTGCGCCAGTCGAGGCCGCCGGTGTCGTCCGCCCGCAGTTCCAGCCGGGGCGGGCCCAGCGCGGGAGCCAGGAGGCCGACGAGGTGGAAGAAGCACCAGTACGCGTAGAGGGTGGCCACGTCCCGGGCGGCGATGGCCCGGTCGAGGCCGTGGCCGAAGGGGGAGCGGCTCAGCAGGAACTCGGGGTAGAGGGCCCAGAGCTCCCGGTAACCATCCTTGCCGTAGAGCACCGTGGACTGCTCGGGCAGGTGGACCAGCTCGCCCACCTCATCCCACCAGGGCCAGGCGAGGGCCTCGTCCAGGTGGTGTGCCAGGGCGGTGAGTTCTGCCCGGAGCCCCGGCGTACCCGCCTGGTCGGCCTGCTGTTCGCTCTGCGCGCCTTCGCTGGCCGGCGGGCCATCCGGACTGGTAGGGATCGACCCTGGCGGGTCGCCGGCCAGGGGACCGGCGGCCCTGGGATCCGTCTGTCCGATGCCGTTACCCTGGGGTATGGGCGCACGGAACGCTTCGGGGTCGGTCTGAATCGGGGAGTCTTCCTGTGAAGCGCTGTTGCCCGGGGGGTCAGGCGCACTGGCAGTCTCGGTTCCAACGGTGCCGGCCGCCCGGAGAGGTCGCTGTCCGGCACCGTACTTGTCGAGCAGGGCGAGGGCGCTGTCCAGGGACTGGCGCACGGCGAGCAGAAAGTGGCGGGCGAACCGGTTCTCGTGGGTGTCGAAGGTCTCCTCGGCCCGCTCCTGCAGCAGCCGCTCGGGCAGCACCGCCTGGCCAGCGAGTTGGAACCACCCGCCGCTCCGCCGGGTGACCGCCCAGGTGTCTGGGTGCGTGAGGCCCCAGCGCAGGGCCGCGCCGTCCAGCCGGGTGGCCATGGCGACCGGGCGGACCAGCTCCTCCCGGGTGAGGACCCGGTGGGGGCTACGGCCGACGGCCTCCAGCGCCGCCGCGAGGGTGCGGCCGTGGTGGCGGAGGAAGTGGAGGGTGAAGAGCGGCGACGGCGGCCCGTCGTGGATGCGGGTGGCGTGGGCGGTGGCGCCGGTCAGGTGGAAGGGAAGGGTGAGGAGGTCGCCGATGATCTGCCGGACCATGGCCCGGTAGAGGCGGGGGTAACTGGCGAGGCCGTCACCGGCCAGCTTGTGGCTGATGACCTCCACGGGGAGGTCGGGGACGGGCGCGCCGGCCAGGCGGATGCGGGAGGCGCCGAGGGCGTTCTCGTAGCGGAAGAGGTAGACGCCGTCTGCGACCGGCCGGACGACCTGGTCGCCCACGTGGAGGGCGATGCCCGGAAGGGGCGGCGCCACCGTGACCCGGTACTGGGCCCATTCCCAGAGGAGGAAGGGGGAGCAGCCGGGCAGGGCGTCCGCCAGGTCGGGCCGGTAGGCCGGCGCGGGGCCGGTGTAGGGGTCGATGATGACGGTGATGCCGGGGGTTTCGTAGACGAATGCGCCTTCCCGGTACTGCCAGCCGGGCACGGGGGTCACCTCCTGCGTGGGTGTTACGAGGGTATGTGTTCCGGAGCGTTGTGGGAAATCCTTCACAGGATAAACGTAAATGTGGGCAGTGACACCATGCTGTCACTGCCCTTTGTTACAATTTACACTGGTGAGCCGTCGCACAGGTTGGGATGGTTTGCTGCGAATTCGCCGACCGGTCCGAGGGTGCCGTACGCCGTCCGGGAGCCGGCCGCCAATTGAGCCCAATCTCCGCACGCTGGGAGGGACGAGGGTGAAGATCCATGTCGAGGTCTGGCTTGCGGCTGCCAGCCTGCACGAGAAGGGGCGCGAGGTGGTGACCACGCGGGAGCTGCAGGATGAGGTCAAGCGCCTGTTTGGCGACGAGCGCTCCGGGGTGGTCACGCACATCACCGCGCGTGTGAGCGCGTCGTCACCCAAGGCACACGGCGTTGTCTACAATTACCTCACCCGGGTCGGGCCTGGGACGTACCGGCTCTGCCGAGTCGAGGACCCGGTACACGCCTCTCGCCTGGACCGTCCGCTGTGGCCGGACCAGGCAGAGGTGGACGAGCAGTACTGGCCGCTCTGGCGGAAGTGGGTGGCCTGGCAGCAGGGAGACGGGCCGGCCGTCGCCGAGGTGGCGGTTGCCGGCGAGAGCGTGGCGCCTGGCGCTTCGGAGATGGGGCAGGCCGCGTTCGAGGGCTCGGCGGAGGATGATGAGCCGTGCGAGGTGGAGGATGAGGAACTCGAGGAGGAAAACGCCGATGCGGCTCACTACCTGTACTCCAGCTACCGCGAGGCGATGCTGGAGCACCTGCTCCTTGGCGAGTTGATGCGAGTGGCGTGGCGAGACGACTGGCGGAAGCCGCTGGAGGTCTACAAGCCGCAGGTGGACTCCGCCGGCGTCGACGTGGTCCTGGTGCGGGATGGCGTCAGTCGGCCCGTGCAGTTGAAGACCTCGAAGATCGGTGGAAGAGCCAGGGCGGTCAACGTGCACAGGAGTTTGTGGGAGCGGCCCGGAAGCTGTGTGATCTGGACGTGGTTTGATCCGGAAACGCTCGAACTGAAGGAGTTCCTGTGGCTGGGAGAGCCGGGGCAGCCGCTACCGCCGCTGGAGGAGTTGAAGGAGGCCAGGCATACGAAGGGGAACGCACAGGGGTACAAGGCGCCTCGCCCGGCTTTGCGGGTAGTGCCCAAGAGGTGGTTCAAGCGGTTGACGTCGGTAGAGGACTTGCTCACGACATTATTGGAAGCTTACTGTTGTCCATCTGGGTAGGGACGAGCTATGCATGTGTACTGGAAAAGCTGTGTCTTACGCGAAGAAGAATGTGATACCAAACCCTGCACGGATCTGGTTAACGTCTTTACGTTAGTTGCGGTAGAAGCCCACACTTGCCACAATAGGGGTGATGATGCAAGTCTCATGCGGTTCAACAACACGGCAAGACCTCGGCGGCGTCTTGCTCCGAGAACATTCCACTGCTGCAGCGTCCAGGCCGCAGCGTATCGTCGTCTGGGTTGAACCGGAATTCCGCCCTTAGAGCAAAACGAGGCGAAAAGGCAGGAATTCCAGAGTGACGAACTTTATCACCCTCGGAGGTAGGAATAAGAGTGAACGATAACGTTCGCGTAGATTACATGTCGACACTGAAGCCTGGCGATGGCGCCAGAGCGCTGCTAGGATTCCGGGACGGCATTAACGGACCTCACGCCGCGCGCACCATGATGCTCGATGACATAACCAAGCTCTTGAGTTGCCTTCCGGAAGATGCTACCAAAGCCGATTATGCCTCTGCTGTCATCGACTCCAACTGCCTCGGCAAGCCCACAAAGAAGGCAAGGGAGCTTGCTTTTCGTCATCTTGCGGCGCTCTACGGATTGGATCAAAACCTGCCTTTGTTCCGAGTGTTCCGCCGATATTGGAGTCACGACGTTGACGCCCGGCCTGTGTTAGCCCTGAGCGTTGCACTGGCCAGGGATCCTTTGCTACGCATGACCCAAGACTTTATTGTCTCCAAACCTCCCGGGTGTCCCGTCACTCGTGAGGAGGTTGAGCAGCTGTTGCGTGCTGCTTGCCCTGACAGGTTCAGTCCGGCCTCGTTGGAGGCTTTCGCCCAGAGAATCAACGGTACCTGGACCCAAGCTGGTTTTCTCACGGGCAAGGTGGACAAGCGTCGTGCGGTACCGGTGGTCAGGTACACCAACGTTGCCTTTAGCCTATTTCTGGGTTACCTCGAAGGACTGTCTGGGGATCGGCTGTTGTCGTCAAGGTGGGTGAACTTGTTGTGCCTTACTCCCGATGAAGTGATCGACCTCGCTACTTCGGCTTCTCACCACGGCCTTTTGGTATTCCTACACGCCGGTGGTGTGACTGAGGTCCGGTTTCCAGGCTACCTGACAGAGCAGGAAGAGCAGTGGCGCCAGGAGGGGTCACATGTCTAAGATCAGCAAGTTGCTGACTGCGTACCAGCAGCACCTGACCATACCCTGGGATCCAGGGGCCGCGGCGGTTCAACGGGTAATGTTTGCCGTGTATGACAAGACTGATGAACTCCGGTTAAGGGCCAACATCGAAGAGTTCCGACTGGTCACGGAAGCAGCTGGTAAGAAATGGTTGCCCATCGACCTTACTGACGCCTTCCCTAAGTGGATGGCTGCGCACGAACACAGGGAGGCCTACTTTGAGCGGCCGAGTCGTCTCTCGGGTTACCCGAATGGAGAGATCAAACCGTTTGTCTCAAGCCTGATCGCCCAATTAAAAAGGCAAATAGTCCAGGAAGCGGGACCTGACACAGTGGTGGCACTTATCGGCACAGGCGCTTTGTTCGGAGTCGCTCGTGTCTCAACTGTGGTTGCTGGAATTCAGGACAGTATTCCAGGTCGACTGTTAGTATTCTTCCCAGGTGAGTTCCGCCCCGAAGATCACACGTATCGGTTATTGGACGCTCGAGATGGGTGGAACTATCTCGCCGTTCCTCTACTGGCTAACGAGTAACGTAAAAGACGAAATGGCAGGGAGTATTGACGCATGCTGAACCGAGAGATTTATTTGAGGGCTCCGGAGCAGAGTCGACTGCTGAACCACGGGGTTGTGGAGATCTCTGAAGACCGCTCCGAGGCGGCAGAGTGCGTTCTCCGGTACGAGTTGGAAACCTTCGTTTGCTCTGGTCAGTACGAAGCAGGCCTCAGGAAGATCCTGGAGACCTTCCTCACCAGTCTTGGGACTCGGTCTGAGCAACCCGGCGTATGGATCTCCGGCTTTTATGGGAGCGGTAAGTCACATCTGGCCAAGATGCTTCGCGCTTTGTGGACCGACTATCAGTTCAGCGATGGTGCTACCGCACGGGGGTTGGCCAGACTTCCTTCGGAAATCTTAGATCTACTAAGAGAACTGAGCACCCAGGGAAAGCGGTTAGGTGGAGGGCTGCATGCGGCAGCCGGTAAACTGGGCGCGGGTGCAAATGCAAACGTTCGTCTTGCCCTGCTGGGCATCGTTTTCAAGTCGGCCGGGCTACCAGAGGAGTACCATCTGGCGCAGTTCGTCATGTGGCTCAAACGTGAGAACTTGCTGGATGCGGTTGCGGCCGAACTTCGTGCCATGGGCCGAACGCTTGAATCTGAACTACCCGACCTGTATGTCTCCGACTACTTGGCGGAAGCGGTGCGCAAGGCCAAGCCGGGTTTTGCGGACAGCAACCAGGCGGCACGTCTCTTCTTCGAAGCCCAGTTCCCTCAGGTGACTGATGTTACAAATAACCAGATGGTTGAGGCCATCCACCGGGCTCTCGCAGTGGGAGGCAAGTTCCCCCTCACTCTGATCGTGCTCGACGAAGTGCAGCAGTTTATCGGCTCGGATGGCCAGAAAGCCTACCTAGTCCAAGAAGTGACCGAGACACTGAGTAAGAAGTTTAGTGGCTTACTGTTGTTTGTCGGAACAGGCCAGTCGGCTCTCTCCGGAACACCGAATCTACAACGGTTACTTGGCCGATTCCCCGTTTCGGTCATGCTGGGGGATTGGGATGTCGAGAACGTGACCCGCGAGATCATCCTCGCGAAGAAGCCCTCAGCAAAGCCTGCTGTGGAGGTTGTGTGGCGCAGAAACCTCGGTGAAATCTCGCGGCATCTGCGCGGCACGAAGCTGGAGCACGTCTCTGCAGACGAAGAAGTCCTTACTGCCGACTACCCGATCCTGCCCGTACGCAGACGTTTCTGGGAGCGAGTTCTGCGTTCGATTGACACAACTGGGACTGCATCCCAGCTGCGGAGCCAACTCCGTGTCGTTCATGAGGCAGTCCTAGCTACAGCTGATCTACCTCTCGGTCACGTTGTTGCTGGCGATTTCCTGTATGATCAGATCGCGGCAACGCTTGTCTCCACGGCACAACTACCGAAAGAGATCTTCGAAAACATCCAACGCTTGGCTGCTGGGGACGAGACTAGCCAACTGAAGGCCAGGATTCTCAAGTTGATCTACCTGATCAATAAGCTACCCTCTGACGTAACGGCGGATATCGGACTGCACGCCACAGAAGAGGTACTGGCCGACCTTCTCATTACCGACTTGGAGGCCGGTTCATCGGCCCTCCGGAAGGCATTACCCCCAGTACTGGACGAGTTACAGAACAAAGACAGGCTGATCATAGCCCTAGAGGGGCCAACGGGCATCGAGTACCGGCTCCAGACACGGGAGTCAAGCGCCTGGTACGAAGAGTTTCGGGCTCAGGAGAACGAGTATAGGGCTGCACCGCAGCGTATTGAGGTCAAGAGGGCCGAACTGATTAGATCACGGTTGAACGAGATCCTTAGCAAGGTGCGAGTTGTGCAGGGCAAGTCTCACGAGGCTCGCACGCTTACCCCGTGGTTCGATGAGAGCCCACCGAAGGATTGCGCCAAAGCCCTTTATCTGTGGATCCAAGACGGTTGGCAGACGGATGAAAAGAGTTTCATCGCAGAAGCCCGCTCTATGGGCGCCGAAAATCCCACGGTTCTTGTCTTCTTGCCGGCGCAGAACCGGACGGACATTGCCAACGCAATCGTCGCGCGCGAGGCTGCCCAGGCGACACTGCAGAGGCGGGGCAATCCGTCCACCGAGGAGGGCCGTGACGCGCAGCGCGCCATGGAGACTCGCATGCGCAACGCAGAACGGGAAATCAGCAATCTGATCGAACGCCTGTTTGAGGGTGCGCGTGTCTTCCTGGCCGGCGGGCAGGAGGTGACCGACGGAGCCAACTTGGCCGAGCGGATTACGAGGGCGGCGCGGACCGCGGCGATCCGACTCTACCGTGAGTTTGACCTGGCCGACCACGACAAGTGGGATAAAGTGCTTGAGGAGGCCCGCAAGGGAAACCAGGAGGCCCTTAAGTTCGTAGGACATCAACAGGAGCCGGATAAACACCCTGTTTGTCAGAAAATACTAACCTTTATTGGCCCAGGTAAGAGAGGTGGCGAGATTCGGGACCACTTCACGTCTCCACCGTATGGATGGTCACGTGATGCTATTGATGGTGCTCTGTATGCACTTGTGGCTTCGGGGCACCTTCGTGTAACGGACGCGAGCGGTTCACCGCTGGATGCCAAGACTCTCGACCGGAACAAGCTGACACAGGCCAACTTCCGCCGGGAATCGATTACCGTAACCCCACAGCAGAAGATTAGAATTCGAGCGTTGTTCAACGAGCTGAAGGTTCCTTGTCAGTTGGGCGAGGAGCTAACAAAGGCACCTCAGTTAATTCGCAAGCTTCGCGAGTTGGCTTCGGCCGCAGGCGGTCCTGCCCCGGCACCCGCCCATCCGGATACGACCCTGCTCGAAAAGCTCGAGGCGCAGTCTGGCAACGCCCTTTTGCTGGAACTGTACAATCACGCAGATGAGTTGACCGAGTTGGCCAGGCAGTGGCAGAAAACCCATGAGGCGATTCAGGCTCGCATGCCGTCCTGGTTGCAGTTGACCAGACTCCTCCAGCACGGAGCCGGATTGAGTGAGTATGCCAGCATCAAGGCTGATGCCGATGCGATCGTGGAGCAGCGGAGCCTGCTCGACGATCCGGATCCTGTTCGCCCGCTGGTGGAGCGCATGGCTGCGGCGCTCAGGCAGGCGCTAAACGAAAAGCTGCGGGCCTGCGCGGAGGCCTACGAGCAAGCCAACCAGGAGCTTCAGGATCACAGTGAATGGCGCAAACTGGATGAAATGCAGTGTGCGGAGCTCGTTGCTCGGTATCACCTCGAACCCCCAACGACCCCGGACTTGTCCACCGTCGACTCGCTGCTCGCGGCGTTGGACGAGTGCAGTCTTGAACACTGGACAGATCGAATCAACGCGCTTCCGACTCGGTTCGACAGGGCCCGCCACGCCGCGGTGGAGATGGTCAGAGGTAAGGTGAGGCGCGTGTCGCTACCGAAACGCACACTTACCACCGAGGCCGAACTCAGGCAGTGGCTATCGGAAGTAGAGGCACTGCTCACCGAAGAACTGCGGAAAGGGCCGATCACTTTATGATGACACAGAGAAAGTTTTTGGCTAAACATCTGCGGAAACAATTAGAGAACACAGTGAAAGCTGCCCGTGCCGTTGCGGAGCGGGCTGCCGAGGCTGCGCTCTTTCGGCTCGGCGTCGGCGACTCCCGCGCCCCGGACTACCTGTCGGAGGAAGAGAAGGCTCTCCGGCGTCGGTTGCGGGCCCACGCCCGCGCGCTGGGGGACGTGCGGTACCCCGACGACTCTCACTCCGTTCAGCACCTGGTTCAGGAGATCGCCTACCAGCACTGGCATCGGATGCTGTTTGCCCGGTTCCTGGCAGAGAACAATCTGTTACTGTGGGAACCGGGGGTACCCGTCAGTTTGGCCGAGTGCGAAGAGTTGGTGCAGGATCCGTCCACGAGCCTGGGAGCGACGAGCGGGTGGGAGTTGGCTGGGAAGCTGGCGGCCCGCATGTTGCCTCAGATCTTCCGTCCGGAATCACCGGTGTTTGAGATCAGCTTTGCGCCGGAGCACCAGCGCAGACTAGAGCAGTTGCTTGCCGGGTTGCCAAAGGAAGTCTTTCACGCCAGCGACAGCCTAGGGTGGGTGTATCAGTTCTGGCAAGCGCAGCGAAAGGACGAGATCAACGCGTCGGGGGTGAAGATTGGGGCGGAGGAACTGCCAGCTGTCACCCAATTGTTTACTGAGCCCTACATGGTGGAGTTTCTGCTGCACAACTCGTTGGGAGCGTGGTGGGTGACACGGTTTCCGGACACACCCTGCCCGGTGGAACTGACCTACCTGCGCCGCCTGGAAGACGGCACCCCCGCCGCCGGCAGGTTCGAAGGCTGGCCGGACAGCCTGGCCGAGTTCAAGTTGCTGGATCCTTGCTGCGGGTCAGGCCACTTCTTGGTGACGGCGTTTCACATGCTGGTGCCGATGCGCATGGCCGCGGAGGGCCTGTCCGCTGCCGAGGCGGTGGATGCGGTTCTGGCGCAAAACCTGTATGGCCTGGAGATCGACCCGCGGTGCGTTGAGATCGCAGTGTTTGCGCTGGCGCTTGCGGCCTGGAGTTATCCGGATGAGGATGGAAACCCGCTGGGCGTGCGGGAGGGGATGCCGGCCCCCAACATAGCGTGCTGCGGGCTGCCGGTGTCTGCGCGGCCGGAGGAGTGGGAGGCGCTGGTTCCGGCATCTCATCCGGATGCGGTATGGCTGCGCCAGGAGATGCGGCTGCTCCACCAGGCCTTTTCCCAGGCACCGTTGCTGGGAAGTTTGCTGAACCCCGCGCGGTTTCTTGAGCCAGGCTTAGCGACGCCATCGTTGGGCTTTCTCGTTTCGCTTGTAGAGCAGGGCCTTTCTCGTGAGCGGGACTTGGCTCGGGAAAGAATAGAGGATGGTGATAACGAAGTTCTCGAAGTTGCGTGGGGAGCACAGGGGCTGTTGGAGGCAGCGCGGATTCTAAGCAGCACCTATCATCTAGTTGTTACGAATGTACCTTATCTCGCCCATGCGAAGCAGGCGGATGACCTGAAGGCGTACTGCGAGCGCACTTACCCTGATGCAAAGAAAGACCTTGCCAATGTATTCCTGGAGCGCTGCCTGGAGTTGTCGGCTCGGAACCATGGGGTCGTGCAGATCGTCATGCCGCAAAACTGGCTGTTCCTTGCGAGCTACACCAGGCAGCGCAAGCGGCTCTTGGAGCAGGTGACCTGGAACCTGATTGCGCTCCTAGGAGCCAAGGGATTCCAAACTCCGATGTGGGATTTCAATATCCAACTGCTCACGTTGACCAATGCCACCCCGGACAAGGGCGCCATGATCAGTGGACTTGACGCCAGCGCTCTTCCATCGCCGGCAGCGAAGGCCGACTTCCTGGCTACTGGTGACTTGGTGACAGTAAGCCAGAAGGAGCAACTCCACAACCCGAGCTACTCCATTCTGCTGAGGCAGCCGTCATCCCTCCCCAGCCTCGGCGAATTCTGCTACGTCAGAGGTGGTATCACAACCGGCGACTCCATGCGGTTCCGGCGAATGTTCTGGGAGATCAACCCCCTGGATCCCAAATGGGAGTTTCAGCAGGGCACCGTCTCAGATTCTGTACCTTATGGCGGGCGTGAGGCCTGCCTATTGTGGGAGAACGGCACGGGAACACTTTCGAAACTGACCGGCGGCCTGGGAGCCACCATCGCGGGCCGGGAGGCCTGGGGGCGGAACGGTATCGCCATTTCGTACACCAACAGATGCCGGGCAACGCTGTATACGGGTGAGATCTACGAGAACGTCATTTGCGTGGCTATCCCCCGCGACGAAGCGGACTTGCCTGCCCTGTGGGCCTTTGCGGAGTCGGGCGCTTTGTACGACGCCGTACGTCAGGTCAACCAAAAGCTGAGCGTTGATGTACGGTACTTCGAAAAGGCCCCCATCGACATCGGCCACTGGAGATCGGTCGCAAGGGAGAAATTCGCGGACTTTCGGGTTGAGCCCGAATCAGACGATCCGACCCAGTGGGTCTTTCATGGTTCCCCTCGATACTCAACCTCGCCACTGCATGTGGCGGTGGCTCGCTTGCTTGGGTACCGCTGGCCTGCTGAGCTCTGCGAAGACATGAAGCTCTCTGATCGAGCGCGTGCCTTGATTGCCAGCAACGCGGCACTGGCCTTGCATGTGGATGACGACGGGATTGTGCCGCTGTGTGCCGTGCGCGGGGAGAGGCCGGCGCATGAACGGTTGCTTTCCTTGCTGATCGACGCGTGGGAGACCATCACCCCTGGAAGCTGGAGGACCGCTGTGCTAGATCAGCTCCTGAAAGCCGTGGGCGTTGAGGGAAGAAGCCTGGAACTTTGGTTGCGTGACAAGTTCTTCGAGCAGCATTGTAAGCTGTTCCATCACCGCCCCTTTATCTGGCACATCTGGGACGGCCTCCGGGACGGGTTCGGCGTGCTGGTCAACTACCACAAGCTTGACGCCAAGAATCTCGAGCGCCTGATTCACACTTACCTCGGTGACTGGATTCGAATTCAGGAATCCGATGTGGCGAAGGGGGTCGACGGGGCCGAGGAGCGCCTGGCGGCGGCGCTCCAACTGAAAACGAAGCTGGAAGCCATCCTGGAAGGGGAGGCCCCATATGATATTTTCGTGCGTTGGAAGCCGCTGGAGGAGCAACCAATTGGCTGGAACCCCGACCTCAACGACGGTGTGCGGATCAACATCCGCCCCTTCGTAATTGCTGGTGTCTTGCGTCATAACAAGCCTCCGAAGCTTAACATTAAGTGGGACAAGGATCGCGGAAAAGATCCCCCGTCCTCCCCGTGGTATCACTTGTTCAAGGGCGAACGCATAAACGATTATCACCTGACCTTGGCCGAAAAACGAGCGGCAAGGGGGAAACAGGGATGACCTCTACCCCACAGACACTGCGAGACGCGATATGCCAATCGCTGCTCTCGAAAGCAAAGTTCAACCGAGCCTCTCAGGTTGCGCCGGCAGCCGTTCTGTGGCCTGACCATGCTGCTGTCTGGAGCAATGTCGTTCCGCAGTTGCAGCGTTCGTTGCCTTCCTTGCTGGTTTATGGGCAATATGCGCCCGAAAAGCGTACCGGGCCCGCCATCTGGATAAAGTGTGCCATTGCTGGAGTGCTTCCCGAGGTGGACCTGAAGGGCCAGGTTCCCATCATCTATCTTCCAGGAGTGAGCCGAGCCGATCTCCGCGACATTGAGCGGTGTCCTCAAGACCTGCAACCTTTGGCGGAGTTACAATTTCGGGGCGTATTCTGGACCCAGGAGAATGGAAAGGACTGGACGATCAACGCGTTTCTGACATCGAAGAACGGCGGGTTAGGCCTCAACGTGGCTCAGGACAAGGCGACGCAGGATGCCCTCGAGCGAGCTCTTAGTTCAGGAGTGCTCCTCGAGCGGCCTCTTGCTGAACTCGCTTCACGACTTATCAACGCTGAATGGCTCGACTCCTTGTTGGCACCCAATCCGTCACGCGATATTCTGGTCTGGCTAAACGATCCCGAACGGGCGCACACCGAATGGGTTGGAGCGAAGTGGGATGTGTTTGTATCCCGCTGTCGCAAGGATTCTGGTTTTGATCCCGAGGCTGATGGGGTGTTGGTGGCGGCAGAACGCCTTGCTGCACATCAGGGTGCCTGGGCGGCGGTATGGGAGCTCTATCAGGATGCCTACACGAGCTTTCCCAACGTACTGGGCCACCTCGAGCGTGTTCAACTGCCTACTGTGCGAAGGTTCTTTGACGACCTGTCGGGCTACCCGCAGGCAAATGGGGACGCGGAAAATACGTTACGCAACGACTTGAATGCGATTCAAGGCATGGCACCAGCAGAGGCTCGCGAGGCCGTACTCCGCGCTGAGGAGGCCCACAGGCATCGTCGAGAATGGCTCTGGGCCCGAATGGGTCGAGCCCCGCTGGCAAAGGCGCTGCAGCATCTTGCAAGGGTGGCCGTGCTCACTCAACAAGAACTTGTGGGGGAGACTGTTGAACAGTTAGCTGAGAAGTACACTGGAGGCGCTTGGCAAGTAGACGCTGAGGCCATGCTAGCGCTGGCGGCCGTCCAGTCCAATGCAGATACGGCGGCTGTGGCGGGAGTACTGAGGGCGATTTATAACCCATGGCTGGAGCGTGCCGCACTAAGCTTTCAAGAGGCCGTAAAGGCCAGGGGGGGGCTGCACTTTTCCCGCCCCGCCCCTGTTCCGATAACAGAAGGAGTCTGCACGGTCTTCGTGGACGGCCTCCGCTACGACGTTGCTCAACAACTGGTCAGTTTGCTAGGTGATGTGGGGGAGGTCACGCTTGACTTCAACTGGACCTGCATCCCCCCGGTCACTGCATCAGGCAAGGCATGGGTCTCGCCCATCGCACACCTCATAGACGCGAAAACTGCCGATGACCAGTTTGTACCTGCAGTCGCCGGCAGCGGTAAGTCGCTGGACACGTACCAGTTCCGCAAACTTCTTGCTGAGAGCGGGTTTCAGGTCCTCAGTAACTCTGAGACTGGTGACCCGTCGGGTAAGGCCTGGACAGAGTGCGGCAACCTAGACCACTACGGCCATCAGCATGGCCTTCGCCTTGCCCGCGACCTCAGTGTGCAGCTGGATCAGATCGTGGAACGCTTGCTCGAACTCCGGGATGTCGGGTGGCGTCGAATTCAGGTCGTTACCGACCATGGATGGTTGCTAGTACCAGGCGGGATGCCTAAGGCTGTGTTGCTGACGCATGAGGCACAGAGTCGATCTGGACGGTGTGCGCTCTTGACGGAGCAGGCTCAGGAAGCCCAACTGTCCTTTGGCTGGGACTGGTGCAAGTCTGTTCAAGTCGCGTTGGCACCGGGGATTTCAGCTTTCCGTGCAGGCCTTGAATACGCACACGGTGGCCTCTCTCTACAAGAGTGTTTGGTTCCTGTGATCGATATCCGTTTCACACAGACAGAGTCACCATCCATCAAGGTCGAGATCACCAAAGTCACCTGGAGGGGACTCCGGTGTGTGGTAGAGGTAAGTCCCGTAGTTGCGGGTTTGCGAGCTGACATCCGCACGAAGGCTGCGTTGGCGGAATCCAGTGTGGTTGCGAACGTTCGATATCTTGACAATGGTAAGGCATCTCTGGTAGTTCCCGACGACGAGATGATGGGTGCCGCCGCGGTGGTCGTGATTATTGACGATCAGGGGACGGTGCTCCAGAAGCAGGCTACCACAATAGGGGGATAACGATGGAACTAGACCAACTCGATCGGAGAGCGGCCGAGGCCTTTGAGGGCTATGTTGTCCGCAAAGACTTGGTTCGCACGTTCAGCCGTCAGTTTCCCGTGCCCACCTATGTTGTGGAATTCCTGCTGGGCCGGTACTGTGCTACCACGGATGAGGATGAAATTCTCGAGGGTATCGAAATTGTCCAGCGCCAGTTGACGACACGTACCGTGAGGGCAGGTGAAGAGGAACTCTTCAAGGCGCGTGCCCGTGAAGAGGGCTCGGTGCGCATCATTGATATCATCACTGCCCGGCTCGACGCCAGAACCGACTCCTATGTTGCTTCCCTTCCAAGCCTGAGGCTGACCGATGTGCGTATCTCGCCCGAGATGGTCAAACAGCATGAGCGTATGTTGACCGGCGGCTTCTATGCTGAGATTACACTGGCCTACGACGCGGCTATCGCGCAGGAGAAGAATGGGAGACCTTTCGGTATTGAGTCCCTACGTCCCATTCAGCTTTCCCAGCGTGAAGTGTTGGAGACTCTGGCTCGCGGGCGCACACGGTTCTCGACCGAAGAATGGAAGGACTTTCTGCTTCGGAGCATTGGGTTGGAGCCCGCGATGCTCTCCGAACGCGCAAAAGACGTCGTGCTCCTGCGCATGGTTCCATTTGTCGAACGCAACTACAACATGGTGGAGCTCGGACCGCGCGGGACCGGCAAGTCCCACCTATTTCAGCAGATCTCCCCGTACGCACATCTTATTTCTGGTGGCAAGGCGACTGTCGCCCGTATGTTTGTCAACAACGCCACCGGGCAGCGTGGTCTGGTCTGTCAGTACGATGTTGTCTGCTTCGACGAGATCTCGGGAATCTCATTTGATCAAAAGGACGGGGTGAATATCTTAAAGGGTTACATGGAGTCCGGCGAGTTCTCTCGTGGTAAGGAGAGCATTCGGGCAGACGGCTCCATCGTGATGGTCGGCAATTTCGAGGTTGACGTTGAACATCAGCAGAGGATCGGCCATCTCTTCGGTCCTCTGCCCCCCGAGATGCGAAACGACACGGCCTTTATGGATCGGATTCACGCATTCCTCCCCGGGTGGGACGTTCCGAAAATGCATCCCAGCCTATTTACCCAACATTTCGGGCTGGTCAGCGATTTCCTCTCCGAGTGCTTCACCCGTCTGCGCGCACAGAGCCGTGTTTCCGCCTTGCAAGGCAGGGTCTTTTTCGGTGGGGCCTTGTCCGGGCGCGATCTTACCGCCGTCAACAAGACAGTTAGTGGGTTACTGAAATTGTTGTATCCAGATCCCGAAACCCATGTCCCTGACGAGGATTTGGAGTGGGCGGTGAGGCTGGCCCTTGAGATGCGACGCCGCGTCAAAGAGCAGCAGAAGCGCATTGGCACCGCTGAGTTCCGTAACACGCATTTCAGCTACACGTTAGGTGCTAATGGCGTCGAGAAGTTCGTTTCTTGCCCCGAGTTGCAGAGTCAGGGTGGTATTGGCGACGAACCCTTGGAGTGTGGTCAAGTTTGGACAATTAGCCCTGGGACTCTTGAGGAGCAACCTGGTCTGTTCCGTATCGAGGTGACTATCGGGCCGGGCAGTGGGGTACGTGTGCTCAATCGGCCTGTTCCGCCGGCTTTCCAAGAGTCTGTTCGGTACGCCGAACAAAACCTCTACGCCCGGGCGGCACAGCTAGTCGGTGACCGCGATCCCCGAGCGCGTGAGTTCTCGGTACAACTTCGGGGGTTTGACGCCGCCCGATCAGGTGCGAAGACAGGCATCGGTGTGTTGATTGCCTTGGCTAGTGCCCTTATCGGAAAGTCCGTACGTACAGGGCTCATCGTAGTGGGCGAGCTGACCCTGGGCGGTACTATTGAGCCCATTCATAACGCTGTCACCATAGCCGAGTTAGCCGTAGAGAAGGGCGCGACATCGTTGTTGCTTCCGGTGTCGTGTCGCCGCCAACTGATAGACCTCTCGGACGACATGGCCACCAAGCTTGATGTTACCTTCTACCAAGATGTGCGCGATGCCCTGTTGAAGGCGCTGGCGGACTAGGTCAACGCGCCATCAATCAACTTCGCGCAGGTAGGCGCGCCCCTGGCGGCCCACGGTCCGCATCATCCCATAGAGAGTCGTCATGGGGCCTGAAGGCGTGCGGACATGGCGGCGCTTATCCGCCTTCTTGACCGATCACCCAGACGGTGTGGAACCGTGCCTGCACCCACGGGTTGCTTCTTAAATAGCAGCGATACACATCCGCGCAGTGACACACTGTTGTCACTGCGCTGATTTATACTCAACAAAAACATCCCCACGAAAGGAGGTCCCCGCCCTGGACACCTACTCCCCCGACACTGTCCTGGCCCACCTCGCCCGCGGTCTG
>Ga0134105_1001499_pt1 | contig 16588 bp, 16 predicted proteins | sample 16_3_2metaG_FD_94457 | JGI IMG/M metagenome (GOLD analysis project Ga0134105, IMG submission 94457) | Switchgrass degrading microbial communities from high solid loading bioreactors in New Hampshire, USA - 16_60_3.3_214_A3 metaG | ecosystem: Engineered > Bioreactor > Semi-continuous > Anaerobic... | reverse complement strand
TGGAGTCGCCAAAATGCCTGACAGGCAGGGTTTTGCCGGAAGTGTAGCAACTGCTGACAGGCTTATTCGGGTTATGGTATATGAAGCAGGTTTGCCTTTGCATGAAGCTGTGGATATGATAACGAAAAACCCCGCAAAATTACTAAGGATCGATTATAAAACCGGCAGTATAGCTGAAGGGAAAGCGGCAGATCTGGTAGTATTCGATAAAGACATCCAAATTAAGCAGGTTTATGTGGATGGTAACAGGGTGAGCCTGTGACGATAATGGCCAATGTTTTGCTTGGATTGTGTATAAGGTTTAGTGAAATCTGAAAATTAATTCATTTGCATAAATTAGGGAAATGAAAGGAAATGATGGGTTATGAGAATCAATATATTTAAAACTTCAGCACAAATGGGCGAGGCTGCCGCAAAATTCATTGCAGATAAGCTTAACGCTGCTATTTCAGAACAGGGCTTTGCACGCCTGCTATTGTCCACAGGTGCTTCCCAGTTTGACATGATATCATCCCTGGTTACCCAGGATGTTGACTGGAGCAAGGTTACCATGTTCCATCTGGATGAATATATCGGGCTTCCCGAAACCCATATCGCATCTTTCCGCAAATACCTCAAAGAGCGTTTTTCAAGCAAGGTAAATCTGAAAGAAGCGGTATATGTTGATGGGGAAGGGGACGTAGGTGAAAATATTGCTTATATTACAAAGCGTATAAAAGAAGCCCCGATTGACGTTGCAGCAATAGGTATTGGTGAAAACGGCCATATTGCTTTTAACGATCCGCCTGCAGATTTTGACACCCAGGAAAGCTATATTATAGTTAACCTGGACGAACGTTGCAAGCGCCAGCAGGTAGGGGAAGGATGGTTTGCAACCGTTGATGACGTTCCAAAGCAGGCTATATCCATGTCAGTAAGCCAGATGCTCAAATCCAGGTGTATAGTAAGTGTGGTTCCACACGCAGTAAAGGCTGAAGCTATAAGAAATACCCTGGCCCAGGAAGTGAACAATATGGTTCCGGCTACAATACTAAAAACCCATCCGGACTGGAACCTGTATCTGGATAAGAATTCGGCAAAACTCTTTGCAGTTTTGCCGTAGTAAGAATAAAAATATTCAAAGCCGGAAAAGTTGCTCAGCAATTTTTCCGGCTTTTATGCTTCATCCTGTAACCTGAAAAATTAATCCTTAAGATATCTCCATTCTGACAGCCACCCTGCCTGATCAATATGGAAAGATAGCAAGTCGGGTGGCTTTTTGTATGCATCAGATATGTAATATAAGTTTATTTTGTTCACAAATTGATCATACACATGTGTCAAATAAGAAAAGCCTCCTGTTCAAGCTTTATTCCTTTCTCAAGCATTAGTTTGATAACCTCTCTGAATTCACTGTAGTCTTCATCATCCAGTAATGATTTTAGTTTTTCTGCATATCTGAGATCAAAACTCTTACCATATTTTATCCTGCTTTCTAATGCTTCTCTGTCCATTAAATAAGGTTTTAAGGAAGGGATAATGCTTGATTTAAGTCTATTAAAAATCATAAAACCGCCCAGATCAATATCACCCCAATGGAAGAATTCAATCCCGTATGGGTGAGCTGCCTTGTAAAGTTTCTTAAAAAAAGCCCCTTTTACCGGGCTGTAGAAACCGCCATGAAATACGATCATCAATGTATCGTCACTGTTTTCATTAAGCAATTGGATATAGTTCGCCTTGTTTTCAATAAAGAGAATTTTACCGACCCTGCCCATTCCGGTAATGGCTAAATTCCTTACTGTATCGGCATTCAAGGAAATGCCATATATAAAGGATGAAAAATCTATCTCTTTTCCGCCTAATGTACCAACAATCCCACCTTTGAATTCAACCAGTTCCGGAGACTGGAGTATTCCAACCTGTGCCAGTATATCATCGTCTGACATTTCATCCGGCAGTTCCTGTTCCAGGCAATATTTTTTAATAATTCCCGCCAGTCTTTTTTTGACCTTCTTTTCAAAATATTTGGAATCATTGAAACATCGAAGGCTGAAAACTCTTTCAAGACATTGGGTGCCATCCAGAGTTCTGAGATAATCCAGTGCTTTTAAAACCGCCATTGCTTGCTCTTCACCGGGGGGAAGCAAACCGGCTGTCGATGACTTTTCCTTTATAGCTTGTTCTGCTTCATCCAAAAAAGACAATATCCAACTGCCGGCAGTTTTTTCTTTAAGTTCGGTAATCCTTTCAAGCAATGCATCAAGGACAGCCCGCCTGGCCTTTCTGCCTATTTCAGCGTAACAGTCTTCAACTCTTGAGACATTCAGCCATACATTTTCAATAATATTCCCTTCTTCATACCTGGCCCATTCGAAACTGACCAGGTCTTTATCAGCCAACTCTTTAATTATGCTGTTGAAGGTCTCCCTCACCAATGGCTTTTCCATGTCATACTCAGGCATGTCGCCCCTGGTCATTTTAAGCATGATCCTTCTTCTCGAATTTTCATTTTTAAATGACTTGCTCTTTTCATACCGATCAAGAAGCCTGCCCAGTACGAGCTTTTTATACTCCATCCAATCCCTCCTCCATGAGTTTTTTGGGTTCGAACGCCTTAATTATAGATGTATTCTTTTCCCTGATAACACAAAGCGTTCTGTCCACCAAAGGAGCAATATCGCCTATTTTTTCCGGAGGTGCCGAGAGGATGCACTGGAAATCGAATTTCCTTAGCAGCCGGACGCTTTCCCGTATTCTTTCGCTGTCCATCTTGCTGAAAGCTTCGTCGAACACGATGAGCCTCATGCGATTATAGGCTGGATCATTAATTTTGTACATCTGGGCGAAAGATGCAAGCACAGAAATATAGAAAGGTGTCTGCGTCTCTCCGCCTGATTTTTTCCTGAGTGTCCTGGAAAGCCTCTGGGTTTTTTCCTCCTCATCAGTGACAATGAGGTCAAAACTGAGGTAGGTTCTGTAGTCTGTAAACCTCCGGATATTTTTCTCAAGTTCTGCCCTTGCATCGGCATTGAGTTCGGAATCAACATCAGTTATCTGCCTGAAAAGCTCGTCTATAGCATCGCGATGCTTGTCCCTGAAAGCCTGCGAAGCTATATTATATCCTTCCATCAGCATCTCGTCTGTAATCATGTCATAGTACTTTTTATACTCAGGCTTGGGCGAACAGGTAAACCTGTACCGTTCATTTCCCCATCTGCTTTCCTTGAGGGCATTGTTCAGTTCATTGATTTGAGATTTTACGGTGTCTATATTGGATTTAAGCTTCGCAAGAAAATCATCCTCAAACTGTTGGAATGCCTTTTCCTTGGCGTCCCTGATCTGGTTCCTGTATTCAGGAAGCCTGATATTCTTTAGCACATCCAACTCCTTCTCATAGGATGAATTGTCTTCCTGCTTGATATCATATGACATCGTATATTCCCTGTTATAGTCAGACCTGGCCTTTTCCAGGTCATCTTTCTTTTTGGCAGTCTGGTTCCTGGTCCTTTCAAGCTGCGAGCTGAAATTCTGGACTATGTCCTTCGCGGATTTCCTGTTCTCCAATTCCCGTAAAAACCTGGGTTCTCCCTTTTCGTTAACCCAGGAAGTATCGTACCGGGCAAGGATCATCCTCGCTTCTTTTTCGTGTTCCCCGGCAGAAGGCAGTTTTTCCCGGATAATTGTATTCCTATCTTTTTCTGCTTCGACAATAGACTTTTCATATTTCTTTTCTTCTTCTTCAAACCTGGTTATCCTGGCATCGCATTCGCTGATTTTTTCATTTATGGTGAAAAGCCAGGTTAAGTCAAGCTTTTTCAATTCATCATCAACTTCGTTCAGCTTGTTTTGAAGATCGGGCAGTTTTCTGGTTTCCTCGATTACCTTAAGGTACTGCTCATACTCATTGCGATTGATAACTGTTATATTTGCTGCTTTTGACACAACGTCGCTTAGGGTTCTGCAAGCCAGAAGTTCCTTCTTTTGCTTTTCTATAGTCTTCTTTACGGTTTCTTTCTGTTCTTCCAGTGCTTTTCTTCCTATGAACGGATATTTCCACCTCTCGGGGTTGAGCTGCCTTGCAACATAGCCCTGGTACAGCATGCACGAATCGGTTATGGCCCTGTCATGGTTTCGCAATTCCTCGACATTGTCGCATTTTATTACTCTTCCCATGACGTAATCAATAAACATCCTGGCATGAATGTTGTCTGTAACAACTTCCTCGGCAAGGCTTCCTTTCTGTGCCTGGGGTCTGAAACTTTCAAGCTTGCCTGAATCAATAAGACCCCAGTCATAAAAGCCCCTGCTGAATTTCAGCCTGTCATATACCTTTAAGGCATCGATAAAGTATTGCGGTTCCACGAGCAGGTAGTATTTCTGTGTGTGCAGGTATGCCTCTACAGCATTTCGCCAGCGCATATCCCGTATATCGAGAAGATCGGCCAGGATATACACCGGGATATCCTTTCGATATTTCCCGGCAAGTTCCTTCCTGATCTCGTCCCGCAATGCGATAAGTTTCGGGTCATATGGTTTTATCCCTTTTTCCAGGTCGGCAAGGGTTTCTTCCAGCTTTTTCAGTTCCGAGTCCATCTCGGATTTCTTCCTGTTTGCCGAATACATCAGCAACGCGGACGAATTTTTGAATCCGGTCAAATCTTCAATTATGCCGTTAAACTTATCGGCTGTCAACGTATCAAGGTTTTCCTGGTCAATGTCCAGCAAGCTTACTGCATGGGCCTGTGCCAATGCTGTCCAATTTTCTGCATCCTGTATTTCATTATTAAACGAATCCTTTATTCCGCTTTCGGGAAGGTGCTGCAGGCCTGAACAATCCTTTGCAGCCTCTCTCCATTCATGGGCATACTTCCGAAGTTTCTGAACGGTCGCGTCAGCATCGCCATTCAGCTTTTCTATCATTTGAGAAAGTTCTTTCTTCTGTGATTCCAGCTGCTTCATCTGAGTATAGATGTCTGACCTTTCTCTTGCAGCAATAAGCTCGTCCCTTTTTTTTCTTTCGTTTGCAAGCTCCACGACAATATCCGCATGTTTTTGGGAATATGAGGCAATCTCATTTTCCAGCCTTTCCATCTCTTGATTAAGAGCTTTTTTTTCATCAAGTATAATCTGTAACCTTGCCCTGTCTATAAGGTAGCCCTGTATTTGCAGCCTTTGTTTTTCATCCAGGTATGACCTGTACATATCGGCAATGTTCTGAAGTGCTGATACGCGTTTTTCAAGGAGATCGGTCTCAAGCTCCATACGTTTGTACTGCCTTATGTTTTCCTGCATCAGTGATATATCCACCGGATTCTTGACATCGCACACATAGTCGGTAATAAATGTTTCAATATCGGTAATGGGAGTGAATGAAACAGCCTTCTTGAAGAGATCGAAGTACTTGTTTTTCAGACCGCCAAGCTTTCCCTTCAGGATCTCCTGGTACCCTCTGTCCGAATCGGGAAAATCATATTTTCCTTTTTTGTATTGCTTATTTACATATGTTCTCAATTCCTTGTATGTCATCGGAACATTATTGACAATAAAGTGATTTTCGGGTAGTTCGGAATCCAGGATGAAAAACCGGTGCTCATCCGAACCGTCCTCATAGCATTCAAATACAATGCCCAGGGTGAAGCTGGACTTTCTTGCATCGTCATAAAACTCGCAGGCAATATAACTGGTAAAACGTCCCTCTCTCAGATACCTGAAACCTGCGTCTCCGTCATCTCCAAGCTCACCTCGCAAATATCCTTTCAGGCTCCTGGCGGATTTTTCATTGGCAGCCTTATTGAAAAAACTCCTTCCGTTTGCGTCCCCAAGCATAATGACCTGTAACGCATCAATCATCGTTGTTTTACCTGACGCATTCTTCCCGGTAAGGAAGTTGATTTTATCGAATTCTACAAGTTCATAATTGAAGAAATGCCAGTGTATTAAAAGAAGTTTTTTCAGCAGCTTCATACCTCTTCGCCTTCCCCTCTTATAATTTCGGATACCGCTTCATTGTCCTGGCTGTCCTCATCATGAGAATTTTCACCGTTTTCAACAAGCTCATGAATCCTGCTTATTTTCTCATTGGACACTACAAAAAGCACGGAGGGCAGTATCAGGATTTTAGTATCCGCGTTTTCCCATGTACCCGATATTTTCTGGACCAGGTTGTGGTTTGACAAAAGCCTGAGAGAATCCGAAATGTCATGATCTGAGGGTTTCTTTTTTATAAGGTTTAGATTAATCATTTTGTGTATTATCTGTCCTGTGGTAGTTATGACCTCATTTCTTAAAGAAATGTGTTCACGTTCTTCCTCGTAAATCAGTCTGATTGTATACAGTATGAAAGTGGTTAACCGGTCCAGCTTAAACCTGTTGTATTCATATACGTTTTCGATCGAAATTACGCCATACTGGTTATCTTTGTGCAGATCCCAGCCGGAAAAGAAAAAGTAACCCGAGAACAGTTCAAAATTCCTCTCAATAAACCTATACTCCGGGCTTATCTTCATCATCTCTTCCTTGCTGTCGTAATAGTCCCTTATTATGAACGTTTTCGACAGCAGCATGTTCGCAAGGCGCTTGAACTCTTCCTTTTCGGAGTTTGTCAGTTTCTCATAATATTCAGTCCACATTCGCTTTTTCTCTCCTTATAAACCTCATGCGCGGTATGGTATATCCGTTGCACCGGTCATACCCGTCTTCAAATTCCACCTGGTAGAAAACGCCTTTTTCGCTTTTTTTCAAAGTCGCAAGAACGAGCATGACAAACTCATCATCGTTAGCAATTCTGATTTCAGAACTGTTCAGAACATGCTTGCCCCTCATAAGCTCTTTCATAAATGCCATTATTTTCTGATGGCTGTACTGTTTTCTGGCCTTCTTCAGAAAATCTTCAAACGCGTTATCACCGATATTCCCGTCTGTCATCTCAAGGCCAAGGGGTTTTCCCTCTTTGCGTCCCATCCTGTTTTGCTTCACATACAGCGACTTTTCGCCTATATATCCTTGTTTGAACAGATTTACATTGTCAGCCAGTATTTCCGCCCATTTTTCCTGATCTGCTGCAGCTGCAGAGAGGATGCCCACAAGCTTACCTTTTATACTTCTGTCAGTAGTCAGAAGATACCGCATTTTTTCCATCGATGCCCGAGTGTAAGCCGTCCTTTTCCTGTCAATTTCTGCAAGCATTTCGTCCAAACCGTCATATATATCGCTTATTTCATTTATTCTGCGTATGATATCATCCATTGCATCATCCACGGTATTATACTTGCCGCGCTGGACGGCCTGCTCGGCCATTTTTTGTCTAATTCCGGAATCCGAAAGCCAGCCCGACAGGATTTTCATTATCGGAACCTTGTATCGGGGAACCGAGTCCATGGTTTTCAGCGGATGGTATATACGATCCATGATAAGTTCCTTGTACTCATCGAAATGGCCCCTCAGGATATCATTTACGGTTAAATAATCATTGAGGGATTGATGATATCTTCTTATATTGTTATGCAGTGCCTTCAGTTCATCCACAAGCTTCAGGGTGTTTTCATGTGCTGTCAGCAAAGCGTTGTACATGAAATCGTCTCTTTCTGCATCGGCTGTGCGCAGGGCGGAGTAGGTGGAATAAACATATGAATTGTACTCGCGCACCGAATCATCCGTAAATGAATATAAAAGGTCCAGGAGTTTAATTGTGTAATCGGGAAGAGTAATAATTTCCTCAAATGAATCCATCTGATACTCAACTTCAATCCATTTTGTAGCCATGAGTCTCCTGAGAATCAGGTGCGCAGTGGCAGACTGTCCCTGCCCGCTTTTTATTTCTTCTTCTGCTTCTTCAAACTCATCTTTTTCTGCTTCCAGATCAAGATCCAATAATGCTTCATCAAGGCTTGCAATGAGCATAGCCACAAGATCTCCCTTGCTTATGGTCATATGCTGCTTGAATGCTTTGCGCAGGACAAACAAAGCTTCAGTGTACAGTGCCTTGTTCTTGGATACCAGTATCGAAAAAAGGTTGGGGGGTAGTCTGTCAAAAAGCTTCACTTGTTTATTCCTTTCAAGATTTCTTTTATGTATTAATTGACGCAACCTTACTCTTAATGATATTTAAGCATATTAAAAATTGTTTTTCAACAATGCTATAATGAAGACTATCATTATGAACACCCCAACAGTCTTTGCAAGCAATACTACAGTACCGCTCGCATTCTTTGGATACCCTGTTGCATCAATTGCTCTAAATCATACAGAACCTGCAAAAACTATTTTACTGCTATTATTTCCCCAAAAATTCTTCAAGGTATATATATTCAAATTCTGATTCAGTACCTTGATCTTTATGGTGTTTTTGCTTTTTTGAATGATGAAGATTGCTTCGTTATTTTGGCAGTTATTTCCACAATTTTTTGTTTCTAAAAAGGAAGCATGAAAACATAATATCAAAATCCGAATGTGAGAGTATAATCTTATTAAGTGTGAAGCTGACATGTTTCCTGAAAAGAATCAATAATTTAACGCCTGACGCTCTTGCAAACTTTTTTCCATCCGGTTCTTGAATATGAGTCCATTGAGATGTTTAAGGAGAGTGACGGATTCCCTTCATATCAGTACGATACAGGAACCATTCTGCATCGGGTTGTGAAGCATCTTCAGAAAAAAGGCTGCGAGTTCAGAACCATCGATTCGCTTAAATTGTGGTATAATGTATTATATTGCAAATTCGTGTCCTAATCCTTAAATTTAAGAGCAAACAGTAAATGAATTTGCTGTAGTATACCGGCAGTATTATGGAGAAAATGGATGACAGCTCAGGCCGCACGCAGTTATTGGATGTATAACAATGGAAATCAAATTGCATTGTTGAGATACCAAGCCAAAATTATTAATGATAGAATTATTTTTTTTTCGAATATGACGCTTATGAAGAAACAACAGCAAGGTTTGAGCAGTTTTAAAAGGCTATTTGAAGTATTTTTCATTAGCAAAAGAGGAAATGGATGTATTATATGATATGATTGCCGTTTATCATTTTCAGTTTCAGGCAACTATAATGGAAATATACGGTTATGATTGTGTGGATTCAGACTTTTTTGATAATCAGTATGATTGGCTTACCAAATGGAAAAAGCAATGTAAAACGATGAGTGTAAAGAAAACATCATGATACCTGTTTTGGATAAATATATACCGAGGAGGATTTGCATGGATAAACTTGAGGTATACAGTGGGGACGTTGATACAGCCATATCAATTATGAAAGAAATTGCTGCATGGGGACGAGAAAAAGGTTTTCGCGTATGGAAGGATGAATGGCTTACAAAAGAAAAACTTCTAAATGATGAGGTTAAGGAAGAGAATTTTTATGTAGGACGCATTAATGGAGAAAATGCTTGCAGCTTTATTTTGCAATGGCGTGATTCCGAGTGGTGGCCTGATGCTGAGGAATATGAAGCAGCTTATCTTCACAAGTTATGTGTACGCAGAAAGTTCGCACATCAAGGGATGACAAGACGGGTAATCAGCTGCATTAAAGAAATTTGCCGTGCAAAAGGTATAAAATATATTCGTTTGGATACCGGCATAAATGAGGAAGCAGTAAAGAAAATATACATAGATGCGGGATTTAGAATTGTAAAAGTAATTGATGAATGTGGCATGGCCTTATACGAACTCGAGGTTAAATAATTTAAATGACCTGAGATTATTTCTTCGACAAAGCCGTTGATAATGCCGGGTTTTTCTGTTGAAGGGTATATTCATTGCGCCCTCTTGTTATGATGTTTTGGACGCAAACGTCAGAACAGGAGTCATCACAATGGTGATCAGGCCAAGAAAATAATTCGTATAGAATTTTGTATATATTCTTGCCAAAAGGAGTTATTTCCTGATCTCACCAGCAATTTTTGCATTACATAGGAAAATCATCGAGGAAGGTATTCAATATCCTGTTATAACCCCGCATACCTTATAATACAGTCCAAAATTTGATTTACATCTTTTAAAGACGAAGTTATAATCCTGTGAATTATTTTAAAGTCCAAATCCCCATACTCGTGGGCAATTATATTTCTTAACCCGATCATGGATTTCATTGGCCTGACAAGGTTCTCATCCAATACATTCTCTTTGGCAAGAATATCAGCAATATCGGATACAAATACCGGTTCTCCCATATTTTCATCTGAAATTATGTGAGTTCCGATATCAATAATGTGCTGAAGCAAAATAAAAAGGTTATGTGTAACTATGTCTTTTATATCATCATCATGTAAAAACTGTTTAAGCGAAACATTGCTGTACTTTTCAATTCTTTTCATATTATGCTTTATAGCATTTATTTTTTTAACAATTATATTTTGATCAACCACCTTGTACCGACTCCTTTATGCGTTGCTTGTTTTTTTCAAATATTATTTTTGAGATATGCATCTGATCAAGGTATTTATAGAAGTTTAACCTCCTGAATTCGGATAAAACCCTGTTTCCAAAACCCTTAATCAGTATGCCGTATCTGAATACCTGATGAACAAGAAGTGGTTCGGCAGAATTCAGTATTACAATGTCCGCATTTTTACGCAGTAATTCCTGCAGTTTACATATTTCATCAAAATTATATTCGAAAAATTCACCGTCGAAGTTTTCATTAAGGTATACAGCAACATCAACATCGCTGTTATGGTTATTTTTCCCCTTGGCATATGAACCAAAAAGGTAAGCAAATTCCACTTCACTTTTTTCATTATAGTACTCCTGCAATATTTTGATAACCGAATCCCTTTCCATGCAACCCAACTCTTTTACTTTTCTGACTGTGACTGTATTATACCATTCTGATAGGTTTTGAACAACAAAATCCTGGTAATACAAATCTCTTTTTCTTTCCGGCAATAAATTGTATACAGTGCCTATGCAAAAATTGTGAAATATTAAAGACTTCATATAAAAAGTCTTGTCCTTCCTGTGAAGTATGGTTATATACGCCATATAGGCCAAATCTTAGAAGAGTCGGAGAAAGACGATGAAGAAGCTTATGGACTTCTTTGGAAGGAATACCTGGTTTTGTCCCGAAAACGATTATGATTGCGCTACAGCACTGGCTTTGGAGTGGATAGCCCAAGGGGGAAGGAATGTCGGCGTGACTTTTATGGGGCAGGGCGGCTATGCCGCCTTTGAGGAAGTGCTCCTGGGAGTGCGCATTGCTTTTCTGCAAAAGGGCGGGGCGGACTTGACCTTCTTCCCCGTATCCTGGAGCTGATTTCCGAAATGACTTCTGTTAAAATACCCCCGCCAATAAGGCGGTGCTGGGCAACCGCATATTCACGGTGGAGTCCGGGGTTCATGTGGACGGACTTATCAAGAATCCCACGGTCTACGAGCCCTATCCTCCCCAGTTGGTGGGTAAGGAACACAGGATTGTGCTGGGCAAGCATTCTGGCCGCTGCTCGGTTAGAATAAAAGCCAGGGAGCGGGGTGTGGAGCTCAGCGACCAAAAGGCCGCCCTGCTACTGGAAAAGGTCAGAAATCGGAGTATTGAAGAAAAAAGAGGCGTCACGGAGGAGGAATTCCTTCTTTTGCTCAGGGAGGTGGCCGGGCATGAAGCCTAGAAGATTTATCGTGGATACCACCTTAAGGGACGGGGAACAGAGTGCAGGCATTGTCTTTTCGGTGGAGGAAAAGGTACGTCTTGCCGAATTAATGGATCAATGCGGTATTTATCAGCTGGACAGCCACGGTAGTATCGGGTACTGTGGTAGCCTTCCCACTCATGTACAGAACGGCTCGGGGTGCCTTTGAACAGGTGGACAGGACGGTTATCGATGTGGCTCGGACCCTGGGCCTGTCCAAGCGCACCATCTTTATGAAGATTCTGCTGCCCTTGAGCATGCCTGGTCTCATGGCGGGCACAGTTCTGTCATTTTTCCGAATACTGGGCGAGTTTGGTGCCACTCTGATGATTGCCGGCAATATTCCGGGAAAAACCCATTGCCATTTTCTTTGCCGTGGAAGGCGGTGATATGAAAACCGCCTTAACCTGGGTGGGGCTTATTATGCTGATATCCCTTCTTTGCATGGTGCTCCAGGGATTATGGAGTTATCGCTCCAGGACCATGGTTTCAGGGAGGTGAGTGTGTGAAGCTCTCGGTGGAAATAGAAAAAAAGCTTCCACAGTTCACCCTGGATATTCGGATGGAGATTGACCAGGAGAATATCAGCATCCTGGGAGTTTCAGGCAGCGGGAAAAGCATTGACAAAAACTATCTGATGGTCACCCATGACATGGATGAGGCCTATAGGCTCAGCGAAAAGATCCTTGTAATGGAGAACGGAAAAATGCTGGCCTTTGATACCAGGGAAAGGCTTTTTGATCATCCGCCCAACCTTGCTACTGCCAGGATCCTGGGGCTCAGGAATGTGAGCGAGGCCAAAAGGGTTAAGGAAAACATGATCATGGTGCCCCAATGGGGGTGCTTTTTGAAATGCGGAGGAAAGCAAAGGGTCTCCCATGTGGGTATCCGATCCCAGCATGTGCTCATCTCCCCCAGTCCGGGGATTAACGGCTTTGGGTGCGAGATTGTCAGGATATTGGAGGACCGGTTTACCACCACCTTGTTTTTCCGGCTTCTGCCTGCCCGGAACAAGGAGTTGCTACTTCAGGCCATTGTGGATAAGACACGCTGGTAATCCATTCAAAAGAGTAACAAGATGCTCTTTGCCTGCTTTCCGCCGGATAAGCTCCTGCTTTTCTAATTTATTCTTTTTACACAGGCAAGGCATCCGAACACGGAAAGATAACCTTTATCAAGTCATATTAATATAAGATGATTGACCTCCCGCTTCATATGAAATATTCAATGGGGGGTTTTCAGTTTAAAGAGCCCGGATCAGGGTGCACTGAACTCTAAGTTCATTATCCTGCAATTAAAGGCGATTGTCAGAATCAAAGCTAATTAATGAATACTTCCAAGACAAACCCGAATGGTTGATAATTTAATTAACTATATGTAAATTAATTGTAATATTTTTCAATCAAACGGTATTTTGTCACTCAAATTCCTTGCTTGACTTAAGCAAAGTATAAATGTCTTTTTTGACGTAGATGTTAAGCATAAAATAAGAAATAATCCGGTTAATTATAAACATAGGAAAATAAACGCATGCAGAGATAATAAAAATATATTTTATTAATTGTGTATTGATAAGTAACATTGTTACTCCAATAATAATTATTAACATAAAAATTGACATACCGGCAAAAATAATATTGATATTATGTGAATATAATTTACGTATTTGTTGTTTTGTATATCCATAATGTTTAAGAATGCCCATGTCTTTTTGTTGTACACGTAAATATGAATTAAACGATAAAATTATATATATGCTTGCTATTATGAAAACCAGCGTAATCAATGCTCCTGAAATAAAAATAGTATTCTTTATTGATTGGTCGAAATTATCAAAAGACTTGAACGTGTAATTTGTTGAATAACCATTTTCATATAGGATCTTGGCAACGGTATTAACGTTTTTTATATTCTCAACATAAACAAAAATCTTGTAAATTGCCTGGATACCAAATTTATTGTCAGTATTATATTTAGACACAAAGTTATCCCATTTTATATTGTAAATCCGTTCTATTAAATGCTTATAAGTATTAAAACTAATATATGTTTGTTCTAATGCAGTTTCGTAAATGGATAAAGGTGTTTTTGAAGGTATATCAGAGTCAACGCTAAATTGCACTGGTTGAACGGTGTTACTTGATAAACCACCTTCATTAATTTGGATTATTGGGATATTTAGGGTTGTTTTATCTACATTCAAACTTGATGAGTACAGATAATTATCTTTTAGTATATCTTTATTTAAAAATTTTGCGCCAAAGTCATCTAAACCATATAGAAAAAACACATCTCCGGAATCATTTTCAATTCCGAAATTTAGCTGGTATTCATTAATGACTGTAAAATCAATTTCTTTATTATAATCTGTTATTAATTTGCTTATAATGTTTTTATCATCAAAATTCAGTTCTCTGGAAAATGACTTATTTACTTGGAAAGTAGAGATTTCAATTATATGAATATTATCGTTATCTACAAAGTCTTTTTTCATTTGTAAATACTGGTTGAAGAATACATTCAAAAATAAAGTAATTAATATTAATGAAAAAGCAAAAAGGCAAATTGAAATTTTCAGAAATTTGCTGGTTTTTTTCAGAATCAGTTTTGAAACATAATTTCTATTTTTCATTTTCATAAAGCAATTTACCTCTTTCTAAAAGTAATGGAGTATATGTATCAGGAAATAATCCACTTTCATGTGAAGATACAATGAGTGTTTTTCCGGAGAAAGCTGATGTTAATAAATCAAGAATATTTTTTTTGTTTTCAGTATCCAATTTTGCGGTTGGTTCATCCAAAAGGACTACATCAGGATTTGAAAGTAAAATATTTGCAAGCTCAATTCTTTGGCGCTCTCCGCCTGATAAAAAAGCAATTTTACAGTTCAATAAATCTGGAATGTTTAATTTCTCTAAAATGCTTATTAATAATGTATCATCGGGCTCGGAAGCATTAGGGTTTGAATAAAGTTTAATGAGCATATTTTCTTTAACAGTTAGATTAGTAAACAGCAATTCGTCTTGAAATAAATATTCTATTTTTGCTTCAGAAATAATTTCACCAAAATCAGGCGTATAATAGCCAGCAATAATATTTAACAATGTTGTTTTTCCGCAACCGCTCGCACCCCTCAAAACATAAAATCTTCCAGCTTCAAAGGTAAAATTGATTTCATTTAGAATTTTTTTCATGCCAAAAGATTTGGATATATTTTTTAAAATAATGTCTTTCATGAAATCACCTATCCGCTAACGAATATTTTTTTATAGAACCATCGCAGTAAAAAGTAATTTCTTCATCGGAAATATTAAAATCTACAATGTTTTCTGCCGTAAATACTGTTTCTCCCGTATCCGTGTTAATAAGAACGGCATATAGATTTCCTTCTTTTTGGATTTGATACTGAATTAAATAGTTTTCACCAATAAAATAGTTCTGTGACGCTTTTTTGAATTCTCTTTTATCAGAAAATATAGAGTTTTTATTTGTCAGATATAAAACTCCACCTTGGCTATATATTTCACCGCTTTCTAAATTTTCTTTTTCCAATTTAGGTATAGAGTTAAAATCATCACGTACCAAGGAATATAAAATATAATTATTTTTACTTTCGTCATAAACTGTGTAGTACAATTTATTATCGATTATAGTTCCATATGAAATCAGCCCATGCGCATTGGAAAATTCAATTAGTTTATTGCTATCTTTATCAAATTTCACCAACACTCTGTCGGTTTCGATACCGTTTTCATCATACTGAGTTTTAATAAAATAATAATCATCGCCATAAAAAGCCACAGGAAAAATTCCTTCGTTTGGCTTCATGGAATATACTGTCTGTACAACAGGATTAATTGTGATTATCTCAAAGCCTAAGTCTATACTATGGCCTGCAGTCATGTAGCAGGCTTGTGGAGAAAATTCATAAATCATATAATTCACAATGTTCATTTTTTTTTCAACAGTATAATTCTTTGAATTGTACGAAACCAGTTTTTGTGAAAACCTGTCAACTAACAAAATACTGTCTTTTGAAACAGGCTTAATATAAACATTTTCCGGTGATTTATTAATTCCCATGGTATCAATGCCACACGAAGTTAAAACAAGGCACAGCAAAAGAGAATATAAAAAATAAACTGTTTTATTACTTTTCATGGTTTCCTCCCAAGATCCTGCCGATATTCCTCGCACTAAAGCTATAGCGCGAGGAATATCAGTTTAATTTTCAATTTTTATTTTACGATCATATGTAATTATACACTAGCTGTTATCTCAAAAGTTCTGGCATCACAGGATAATTTTACTAATGCAGTATTTGCGATGGAAATTGTACCTTTACGATAGTCTTTGGCTGGAGTTACATACATATTTGAACGCCAACTTGATGTCTTTGCACCATTATCATTTTCCCAGTATTTAGAAACCGTTTTTACGGTTTGCCAATCAGATGATGCATCAGCACTGACACCGGAATCAGAAATTCCTAAACTAATGGAAGCAGAATATCTTAATGAAGCGCTACCCTGCCAAGTTGTACGAATGCGTTCAACTGTTTTATCTCCTTCGTACACTGCAGATACTTGGTAATCCCACTGTAACGTATTACCAGACTTCTCACCATCACCACTTGTACGCCAAGCGTTAGATGTTAATTTACCGTATTCTTTACTGCCATCCGGTAAATTTTTAGTTTTTGATTGACTCGCTGCATTAACAGGAGTTGTAATGAACAATGTCATGCAGAAAACCACGAGTAACATAGTTATAATTTGCTTTGAAAATTTCATAAATTTCTCCTCCATTCCTTAAAAATATAAGCCTTAAGTACATTTAAAAAATAAAAATTATCAACGGAATCACCACCTTGTACAATTAATATTGTATTAAATCAGTGACCGAAGCCACTGTTCGACCCATTAAAATTCATTGTTAACATAACACTTCAAACTTCATTCTTTTCTAAACATCAAGCACATCAT
>Ga0134105_1001495_pt1 | contig 16619 bp, 10 predicted proteins | sample 16_3_2metaG_FD_94457 | JGI IMG/M metagenome (GOLD analysis project Ga0134105, IMG submission 94457) | Switchgrass degrading microbial communities from high solid loading bioreactors in New Hampshire, USA - 16_60_3.3_214_A3 metaG | ecosystem: Engineered > Bioreactor > Semi-continuous > Anaerobic... | reverse complement strand
GAGCAAGAAGATACGAAAGAAAAGATAGATATAGTCGCATTAAATGAAGAATTAAAAAGAATAGTAGCACGTTCACAAACTCTTAGAGAAGAAATTGATAAAATCATCTCAGAAATTGAGGTGGGCAAATGAGTAAGTTAGATGAATTGATTGCTGAACTTTGCCCTGATGGGGTGGAATATAAAGCATTGGAAGAAATTGCTTCAATAGAGCTTGGTAGAAGAGTTACTAAAGCTGAAATAGATAGAAACCCTGGGCAATACCCTGTTTGGCATGGAGGAGAAACACCTATGGGTTATATAAATAAAACGAATTGCCCTCCTTATACTGTGCTTGTAGCAAATACTGGTAGTATAGGATATGTTAATTGGATTAGTATTGACAGTTGGTGCAGTGATGCAGCTTCAATGGTAATAGTGAAAAAAGATATATTAAGTTCTCGTTTTTTATACCATTTTTTAAAAAGCAAAGAGTTTAAAATAAAAAAATTCAGACGAATCGGTGGAGTTCCAACATTAGAATTAAGAAAACTAAGAAGTTTCCCAATCCCCATTCCCCCTCTACCTGTTCAGCAGGAAATTGTCCGTATTCTGGACAATTTCACAGAGCTTACTGCAGAGCTTACTGCAGAGCTTACTGCAGAGCTTACAGCAAGAAGAAAGCAGTATGAGTATTATAGGGATTTGCTATTATCATTTGATAATAATTCAAATGTAAGATGGATGAAAATATCAGAGGTTGCTGAGTGCTATACAGGTGCTACACCACTAACAAGTAAGAAAGAATATTGGGATAATGGTTCTATTCCGTGGATGAGTTCTGGTGAAGTAAATTTAGGACAAGTATATGATACAGAAAAGAAGATCACTCAACTAGGTTATGAAAGTTGTAGTACCAAAATGGTTCCACCTAATACAGTTGTCGTAGCACTTGCTGGGCAAGGAAAAACTCGTGGTATGGTTGCAATTACAAGAATAAATCTTTGTACAAATCAATCTCTGTGTGCAATAGTGCCTAATGAGTCGGTAAACAGCGATTATCTATATTACTATTTGAAAACACAGTATCAAAATCTTAGAAAGATTTCCTCTGGTGATGGTACACGTGGAGGGTTAAACTTAAGTATGATAAGAAACTATGTAGTGCCTATTCCTCCAATTGAAGAACAAAAACGTATCGTTGCTATTCTCAATCGATTTGAAACCCTGTGTAATGACTTAACTAGTGGTCTTCCCGCTGAAATAGAATTAAGACAAAAACAATATGAATATTACAGAGATAAACTGTTATCTTTCAAGGAGGTGACGGGATGAGCATTTACAACATCGTTGCTACTACTGATGAAGCAACGGTTGTTGCTGAATATGTTCCTGATAGTAATGCTAGATCTAGTAAGTATCAAAGTGAAGCTGAACTTGAAAGAGAATTTATTGAATTATTAGTTTCTCAGGGTTATGAATATTTAAATATTAAGTCTGAAAAGGGCTTAATTACTAACTTACGTAAACAATTAGAAAAACTGAATAATTATCAATTTACAGACAATGAATGGAATCGGTTTTTTAATGAAGTCATTGCGAATGCTAATGAGGGAGTAGTAGAAAAGACTAGAAAAATCCAAACTGATCATATTCAAATATTAAATCGTGATGATGGTAAAACCAAAAACATCTATCTGATTGATAAGAGAAACATACATAATAATAAACTACAAGTAATTAATCAATACACTGAACCAGGTGGTAAATACGAAACACGATATGATGTTACGATACTTGTGAATGGTTTTCCAATAGTTCATGTTGAGTTAAAGCGTCGTGGTGTTGCTATCCGTGAAGCTTTCAATCAGATAAAAAGATACCAGCGTGACAGCTTTTGGGCGGCTTCTGGTTTATTTGAGTATGTTCATATTTTTGTTATATCTAATGGTACTCATACAAAGTATTATAGTAATACAACACGAAATTTACATATAAAAGAACAAATAAAAAATGAACGAAGCAATAAGAAAACTAGTAATAGTTTTGAATTTACTAGTTTCTGGGCAGATGCAAATAATAAAATAATCCCTGATCTTGTTGATTTTACGAAAACATTCTTTTCTAAACATACTATTCTTAACATCTTAACTAAGTATTGTGTATTTACATCAGAAAACATGTTACTAGTTATGCGACCATATCAAATAGCCGCAACTGAAAGCATCCTTTCACGCATTATTATTTCTACTAATTATAAGAAAGTAGGAACAATTGAAGCGGGAGGATATATTTGGCACACTACAGGATCAGGGAAAACTTTAACAAGTTTTAAAACTGCTCAATTAGCAGCTTCTTTACCATTTATAGATAAAGTGTTGTTTGTAGTAGATCGAAAAGACTTAGACTACCAAACAATGAAAGAGTATGATCGATATGAAAAAGGGGCTGCTAATGGTAATACCTCAACAAGAATCTTACAAAGACAATTAGAAGATCGCGATGAAAAAGGTAATTACCATGAATATAAAATAATTGTAACGACAATTCAAAAATTAGATTTATTCATTAGGAAGAATAAACAACATGATGTTTACAAAAAACATGTTGTAATTATCTTTGATGAATGCCATCGCTCCCAATTCGGAAGCATGCATCAGGCAATCGTTAAAAGTTTTAAAAACTATCATTTATTTGGATTCACTGGTACCCCAATATTCGCTGTTAACTCAAGACCTACTAACTCATTATATCGAACAACAGAACAAGTATTTGGTGAAAGATTACATACTTATACGATTGTTGACGCTATTAATGATGGAAATGTCTTACCATTTAGAATTGATTTTATCAATACTATTAAGAAACCTGATAATGTTGAAGACAAATTAGTTAGTGGTATTGATTATGAAAGAGCATTAGCGGATCCACAACGGATAAGTGAAATTGTAAATTATGTTCTAGAGCATTTTGATCAAAAGACTAAGAGATCTAGTTTTTATACTTATACAACTAAATGGGAAGAAAGAGATAAGTATAATCCTAGAAAGATAATTGAAAAAAGAGAAACACGCCGACTTGCAGGATTCAACTCAATATTCGCTGCTGATTCAATTCCTATGGCTATAAAATACTATAAAGAATTTAAGAAGCAAATTCAGGAAAAGAATAAAGACTTGATTATTGCGACCATCTTTAGCTTTAGCCCAAATGAAGAAACTGAAAATGGTCTATTACCTGATGAGGAATTTGATGTAAGTAGTCTAGATAAATCTTATCGTGATTTTCTTGAAGAAGCCATTAAAGACTATAATGAAACTTTTAATACTAATTTTGATACATCAGCAGATAAGTTTGAAAATTACTACAAAGATTTATCGCTTAGAATGAAAAATCGTGAAATTGATATATTGATTGTAGTTAATATGTTCTTAACAGGTTTTGATGCTACTACTTTAAATACCTTATGGGTGGACAAGAACTTAAAACAACATGGACTTATACAAGCATTTTCAAGAACTAATAGAATCTTGAATAGTGTTAAAACCTATGGAAATATTGTCTGTTTCCGTAATTTGAAAAAAGAAACAGATGAAGCTATTGCTTTATTTGGTAATAAAGATGCAGGTGGCATAGTTTTATTAAAAACCTTTGATGAATATTATTATGGCTATGAAGATAATGGTGAACCTAAACCAGGTTATGTTGACCTTATTAATGAGTTAAAAACAGAATATCCTCTAGGACAAGTTATATTAGGAGAAAGAGCTGAGAAGAACTTTATTAAATTATATGGTGCTATTTTAAAACTAAAAAATATATTAACAGCTTTTGATGATTTTACTGGAAAGGAAATCTTATCTGAGCGTGATTTCCAAGATTATCAAAGTATGTATCTAGATTTATATCAAAAATATCGTAAAGTACGTGATGCTGATAAAGAAGTAATAAACGATGATTTAATCTTTGAAATAGAATTAATTAAACAAATTGAAGTGAATATTGATTATATATTAATGCTTGTAGCTAAATACCAAGAATCTAACTTACAAGATAAAACAATATTGGTTTCCATTGATAAAGCTATTAATTCTAGCTTACAACTCAGAAGCAAAAAGGAATTAATCGAAAAGTTTATTGAGCAAGTAACTCTTACTACTATTATTGATGAAGATTGGCGCAGATTTATTATTCAACAAAAGGATGAAGAGTTAGATAGTATAATTAAAGAAGAGAACTTAAAGGAAGAAGAAACAAAACGTTTCATGAGTAATGCCTTTAGAGATGGTGTATTACGTACTACAGGTACTGATCTTGATAAAATAATGCCACCGATATCTAGATTTAGCGGTGGCAGAACTGAGAAAAAACAAAAAGTAATTGAAAGATTATTAGAGTTTTTTGATAAATATAATGGGTTAGTGTAAGAATATATTTTAACATCAGACATTTATATTTACGCAAACATGTATAATATTTTGCTTATATACACATTATTATTATGAGGTATTATATCTAATTATGAAGTATTAATATTAATTTATACATAAATGTAGGTGATGGACTTTGACAACTGAGTATGAAGATTATTTGAATAATGATATTAACCTTGAAGATATTATTTTATATGGTAATCAGATAGTTACAATAGGCATGCCGTATTATTTTCCAGAAATATACTTCAAAAAAACTTATGCTGGTGCTTTATCGTGTAGTTTAGGTCTTAGTTCTGTTGATTGGACCTATAAAAAAATATTTTGAACATCTGAATTTTTCAAATCAAGATTATGAAATTGAATTTAAGTTTATCAATATTTTACATTCAATTAAAAAAGCAGTAGAAGATCAAATTGAATAATATTGTAGTATCGATAAACCAGATATACCAAGTTTGTTTGCGGCTTCTGCAGCTTATTTTAGATTAAAAAATACTTTCAAGGCTGTCATACTATGTATAAGGTCTGATTTATATTTTGAAACATTAGCTTTAATAAGAATGATAATAGAGCAACTAGCATGGATATATAAAGTACATGATTATCAAGGTGATTTTTTCAAAATACTTCCAACTAAATGTATTAATAGTTTAAGAAATATTTTTCCTCATATTAATGAAATTTATGGAAAATTAAGTGCCAGAACACATATCAATCCTGAGAATACAATAGAATATTTGACTATTTATGAAAACAATTTAGGTATTAGGATTAAAGATAAAAAGCAATCAATTAATAATACTAAAATATTACTTCACGTGTATGATTACTTTTGCATAATAGGAGAATATATTGTTAGAAGTTATACTAATAATTACATATATCTTAAGAAAGATGAAAATGATAATTATAAAATTAATACATCTAGACCGAGTAATGACTTTATAAAAAGACATAAAGATGAACTTGATGAAATTGAGAAATACCTATTAGAAAAAATAGAAAAGAAACCAAAAGTAAGTCCACGAAAATACATTTTACATGCTTTTACTTACTTATTTAAATTATCTTTTATGCTAAGAAGTATTTGTGAAATTATTGCCATGTTTGATTCAACGAAATTTAAATGATAATACGTAATAAAAATCCACTGTAAATGGGGTTGTGTAGTTATTATTAATATCATAATATGTTACATATACATCAATACATAGATTGTTATTAAGTTTGAAAGATACGAAAGATTTAATTTTATATTTGGAGGTTATAAATTTAAATTTAGATCTCATTTCATATATTCGCTCTCAGATTCAAAAAGTTTTATTGTGGTGTCAATAGAAAAGCAGTAGGCATCTGTTTTCCTGGTATTGTCTATAGTGAGGTACAGATAATGATTATCAACATGTTTTTTGATTATGTATATCGTTATTTAGGTTCTAATATCCTATAGTCTTGTGATTTTCATTTCTTCAAGAGTTTTTTGCTAATAGATGAGTTTCTAAATACAACAGTTAAAGTAGAAATACCAGAAAATAAATACCCTATATAAGAAATTTGTACAATAATGTCAAAAATTGTATCCATAACTACCTTTCACTAATTATTAATAAAATAATTTGAAACTTTTAAATTAGAAAAATAAATGGTTGTCTATATAGTTTTATAATACTATTTACCCTCTATCTTATATGAAACTGATAGAGGGTTTTTATGTTAATTTATTTCAAATTAATTGACAACAAATATAATTAGATGTATATTATTATAGTTAACTAGCTAACTATTAACATGTTAAATATATTATAAGCATATTTAATGTAAAGGTGGTGAAATGGGGAATGGACCAAATCACTAATAAAGAAGTAATTCAACAATTGATTTACTTTGCGATTAAACACCGAAAAATCATGCAACATTATTTAGATAAGACAGGTGTATTTCATGCCCAACATCGAATATTAATGAACATATATCATCATCCAAATGTGTCACAGAATGATTTGGCAAAGATGATGGAAGTATCATCGGCAACGATTGCAGTATCTTTAAAGAAGTTAGAGAATGAAGGTTATATTGAGCGAGTTGTTGATGAAACTGATAATAGATTTAATAAGATTAATATAACGGAAAAAGGTAAGCAAGTGATTTTGCATAGTAAAGAAATTATCGAAGCAACAGATGAGAAAGTTCTCCAAGATTTTACGGATGAAGAAAAGTATAATTTGTTTAGTTTATTAAAGAAAGTAAATGATAATCTAGCACGTATGGAAGAAGAAGTGCAGATAAAATAGAAAGGACAGATTGAAATGAGACGATATTGGAAATATGTAAAACCATATCTACCAGCATTTATTATTGGACCAATACTAATGATTATTGAAGTAATTGGTGAAATCATTATGCCTTACCTGTTATCAGTTATTGTTGACCAAGGTATTCTTGGTAATAAAGGTACATGGTTTATTGTCCTTACAGGTGTTGGTATGGTTGTTACCGCACTTATCATGATGTTAGGTGGGGTTGGTGGTGCTTATTTTGCGATAAAAGCATCAACGGGATTCGCCAATGATTTACGTAAAGATGCATTTAAACAAATTCAAAAATTTTCGTTTAAAAATATCGATGGTTATCAAACAGGATCTTTGATTACCCGTTTAACGAATGATATCACCCAAATCCAAAATATGTTACAAATGTTGTTAAGAATGGCTTTAAGAGCACCTGGTATGTTAATTGGTGCCTTAATAATGGCCTTAATTATGAATGCGAAGTTGGCCTTGACCATTCTAGTTGTAATCCCCCTCTTAGCCTTTGCGATTTTCATGATTTTACGAATTGCCTTCCCACGTTTCCGTATTATGCAACGGAAATTAGATGATTTGAATACAACGATTCAAGAGAACTTAACGAATATTAGAGTTGTTAAATCCTTCGTAAGAGAAGATTATGAAGTTAATAAGTTTACCAAAGCTAACTACGATTTAAAAGAAGCAACATTAAGCGCAATTAAAGTTATGATTTTCACAATGCCAGTGATGACTTTGGCGATGAATATTACCACTCTTGCGGTTGTTTGGTTTGGTGGTAAGCAAGTAATTGCTGGTAATATGTCAACTGGTACCTTGTTTGCCTTCGTTAACTATGTAATGCAAATACTCTTTTCACTACTAATGGTATCTTTTATTATTCTTAATGGGTCTCGTACACTAGCTAGTGCTAAGCGGGTCGATGAAGTGCTTCGTACCGACATTGATTTAACAGATGAAGATGCTTTATTTAAAGATAGTACAATAAATAAAGGTCGAATTGAATTCAAGAACGTTCACTTCAAGTATTATAAGAATAATGAAAAATGGGTTTTAGAAGACATTAATCTTATTATAAATCCAGGAGAAACTGTTGGTATTATTGGTTCTACAGGTAGTGGAAAATCAACACTAGTTCAGTTAATTCCTCGTTTATATGATGTTGATAAAGGTGAAGTCTTAATTGATGGTATAAATGTTAAGGATTATTCATTGAAACATCTTCGTGATGCGGTTGGTATTGTCCTCCAAAAGAATGTCCTCTTTAGTGGCACAATTAAAGAGAACCTGCTCTGGGGTGATGAAAACGCTAGTGATGAAGAAGTAGAAAAATACGCTAAAATTGCGCAAGCACATAATTTCATCACTTCATTTGAAAAAGGATATGATACAGAACTTGGTCAAGGTGGGGTTAACCTCTCTGGGGGACAAAAACAACGCTTGTGTATTGCCCGTACCTTGCTTAAGAAGCCTAAGATTTTAATTCTTGATGATAGTACAAGTGCTGTTGATACAGCTACCGAAGCACGCATTCAAGAAGCCTTTAAGAATGAACTACAAGGTATGACAAAAATCATTATTGCCCAACGGATTTCTTCCGTTATCAATTCCGATAAGATTGTAGTATTAGATGATGGCAAGATTGCTGGCGTTGGTAAACATGATGATTTAATCAATACATGTCAAGTTTATTCCGAAATCTATTACTCACAAGTAGACAAGAAGGAGGTCCTAGCATGAGTCACAATGAAGCACGGAAAGAAAGTTTAATGAAAAGATATGGCAGACAATCAAGCAATATTGGTGGCAAAGGTGGTTTCCGTGGACCTCGGGGAAGAATGGGTTTCGGAAAACCAAAAAATGCACGTAAAACCATTGGTAGATTATTTAGATATATTGGTAAAGACTATCGATTAGTTATTATCGTATTAATTTTTACCCTCATCGCTAGTGTATCAAGTTTGTTGGGTAGTTACCGATTACGTCCAATTATCAATAACTTGGTCAATAAAGATTATACCGTTGAACAAAAAATACATAACCTGCTTCTCGGAATAATCGTGATTGCGGTAATTTACTTAGTTGGTGTTGTTAGCACTTACTTCCAACAACGCATAATGATTAGCGTATCCCAAAATGCGCTTATTAAGATTCGTAAGGATTTATTTACGAAGATGCAAAAATTACCATTAAGGTATCATGACACTCATACCCATGGGGATTTAATGAGTCGATTTACTAACGACTTAGATGCAGTTGGCGATATGCTTAATAATACTTTACCACAAGTTTTTTCAGGACTTATTACCTTTTTTGGTACCATCATATTGATGTACACAATGAATTGGCTCTTGGCCACGATTATTATTGTGACAATTCCATTCTTTGCATACGTAGGTAACTTGATTGGGAAAACGAGCCGTAAATATTATCTCGAACAACAACGTTCACTTGGAGCGTTAAACGGATATATTGAAGAATCCATATCTGGTCAAAAAGTAATTAAAGTATTTAATCACGAAGGTACTACTATTGAAGAATTTAATATCCTTAGTGATGATTTACGACACACACAACGTAAAGCCCAATTCTTTGGTGGTATCATGGGACCTGTAATGGGTAACTTGAGCCAAGTAAGCTATGCGATTACAGCGACCGTTGGTGGTATTCTTGTTCTTTTTGGTAAACTAGATTTAGGTGCTTTACAAGTATTCGTTCAAAACTCAAGACATTTCTCTCGGCCAATCAATGAATTATCCCAACAAATGAACATAATATTTGCGGCATTAGCAGGTGCCGAACGAGTATTTGAAGTTATGGATGAAGAAGCTGAAGTACAAGGTTCAGAAAATGCGATTGAAATCAGTTCACCTTATGAACCTAAGTTCAATACACGTGTTATTAAAGGTGAAGTAGTTCTTAAGAATGTAACCTTTGGATATCTACCAGATAAAGTAGTACTTAAGAATATTAATGTAACTGCTAAACCAGGGCAAAAGATTGCGTTTGTAGGCTCAACAGGGGCAGGAAAAACGACAATAACTAACCTCATTAACCGGTTTTATGAAATTGAACAAGGTAAGATTACAATTGATGGTATTAATATAAAAGATATTAAGAAAGACGCTTTAAGAAGAAACATCGCGATGGTGCTTCAAGATACCCATCTATTCTCAGGAACTGTTAAAGAAAACATCAGATATGGTAGATTAGATGCGACAGATGAAGAAGTAATTGAAGCTGCGAAAATCGCTTGTGCGCATTCCTTCATTGAACGCTTACCAAATGGATATGACACTGTTCTTGAAGGCGATGGCGCAAACCTTAGTCAAGGTGAACGCCAACTTTTAAACATCGCAAGAGCAGCAATTTCTAAAGCGCCAATCCTCATTCTTGATGAAGCTACTAGTTCAGTAGATACAAGAACAGAAAAACTGATCGAAAAAGGTATGGACCAACTAATGAAGAATCGAACTACGTTCGTTATTGCCCATAGATTATCAACTGTACGCAATGCGGATAAAATTATCGTACTCGAACAAGGTCAAATTATCGAAGAAGGTACTCATGAAGAACTAATAGCTTTAGGTGGCAGATATTATGAGTTATATACTGGTTTAGTTGAATTAGATTAATCCACTTAACTTATTTATTAATACATAAAACAAAAACTAACAAATTAATTCAACAATAAAAATGATAATAATATTTTATTATCTACTTAATAAATCAAAAGGCACTATTAAAAGTGCCTTTTGATTTATGCATATTTATTGCTAATGAAATGCTATCTAAAGATAGTATAATATAATTGTATAAATAAAAACGAAGTCATGATGTAAACGCTAAATAAAGATAAATATGACATCCAGATATATTATATTAATGCTTAAAAATTAGTAGATACTATATAACATTAGCACTAATAGAGTTTATAAATATGATTTTATAAGCCAAAAGTGGTATTCTAATTGGGGGTTTGAGTATATTACTTATTTTATAAATCATTTATAATAATTATATATACGAAATTCCTCTATATTTTACCATTGTATCCCATAAATAGACAGAAAAATATTGAAATAAATATTTTAAAAGGTTAAACTATTATTACAAAAGACATAATTTGCTATTTAATTATTTTAATAATTAGTTGATGAGTATCATTTGAAGTGAGTTGATTTACCTTGAGTACAAAAATATCTAGCTTTCAGTTTGATGAGATTTTGCTAGAAAAAACTAATAGTCCGATAATTGTATGTTCAAATACTCCGAGAGTAATTCGAGTTTTAAATACTTCTGGCTTTATAGAAGTAAGTTTAAATAAATTATTAGCGGAAAAATTATTAAGCAAAAATTCTAAAGAGCGGATAAATTCGGTTTATGATGAAACTGTTGAAATAATAAAAGCATTTAAACAACCAATATATCTAATTGATTATGAAATGCTGTTTGATCCACGTTACAAACTAGACGTTATTAAAATGTTTTGTGATCTGGCTAGATTTATTAAGATGGTTGTTAAGTGGTGTGGTAATTTTGAAAATGATAAACTAGTTTATTCAGTACCTAATTATAAAGATTATCATTCATATAACATAAATAACTATAATATTATTTGTGTAATTTAAGGGGGATATTGGAATGAAATATCGTGATTTAGTCAACTTTGATCCAATTGTAACAATTATTCAGTTAACATCAGCCAATAGTAAGGAAAATGCAATTAATTTAATTAAAACATATGTAATGTCAGATGATATGGCTGATAAACTCATTAACAACATGTTATCTCAACTACAAATGGAAGATGTTGTAGATAATAAAGGGGTATTACTAATTGGTAACTATGGTACTGGTAAATCACATTTAATGAGTGTTATCTCTGCTATCGCTGAAGATGAAGAAAATTTAAAATACTTAAATAATAAGAATTTTGCGGAAGCAGCGAGAGTTATTGCTGGTAAATTTGAAGTATTACGGATTGAAATTGGGGCTACACGCAATTCTTTACGTAACATTATCTTTTCAAAGATTCAAGAAGATTTTAAAAATAGAGGTCTAAACTTTGATTTCCCTGATGAAAAAGAGATTGTATCTAATAAAGAAGTATTCAGAGAAATGATGAATACATTTGCAACAAAATATGGTGATAAGGGATATTTAATAATAGTTGATGAGTTGTTAGACTATCTTGGAAGTCGAAAAACCCAAGAAGTAAAGTATGATTTAGGTTTCATGCGTGAGTTAGGTGAAATCGTTAAAGACACTCGTATAAGAGTTATTTTCGGATTACAACAATTACTATTTGATAATCCTGATTTCACGTTTGTGGCACAAACATTAAGTAGAGTAAAGGATCGTTACGAACAAGTCATTATTAGAAAAGAAGATACTGCATATGTTGTGTCTGAAAGAATTCTAAAGAAAACACCACAACAAAAAGCTATTATTAGAGAACATCTTCAAAAATTTAGTAGTTTATATACGAATATGTCGGAAAGAATGGATGAGTTTGTTGATTTATATCCTATTCATCCATCATATATTGATATTTTTAATAAGATATATATTGCTGAACATCGTCATATCTTGAAAAATATCACGACAATCATTGATAGTATTATTAATATGGATATTGATGAAGATTCACCTGGCATAATTTCTTTTGATACTTATTGGCCATTCATAAAAAACAATTTCTCCTATCGTTCGGATTCTAATATTAAAGAAGTAGTAGAAAAAAGTGATGTTTTAGAAAATATTATAAATCGTTCTTTCACTAAACCAAGTTATAAACCGCTAGCGATTCAAATTATATATGCTTTAAGTGTTTATCGTTTGGCAACGGGAGACATAACTGTAAAAGCGGGATTAACAGTAGATAATCTAAGAGATGATTTATGTTTATTTATTAAAAATTTACCTGATCGTAATTCAGATACACTTAAGACATTTATTCAAGTAGTATTAAAAGAAATAATGACTACAGTTAGCGGACAATTCATTGATTATAATCCAGATAATGGACAATATTATTTAGATTTGAAGAAGAATATCGACTATGAAGAAATAATTGCACGGCGTGCAGAGAAATTAACAGATGATGAAATTAATAACTTCTATTATGAAATTATATATGCTTGTTTGGATTGGCAACAACCAACTTATAAAGGCCTGCAAAACATTTATGAACATCGCTTAAATTGGGCATCACATAATATTTTCCGTACAGGATATCTATTCTTTGGTAGTCCAGAAGAACGACCAACTGCTCAACCACCAGAAGATTATTATATCTATTTCTTAAGACCGTATAATAATGGTCATTATTATGATGAAAAGAAAGACGATGAAGTATTTTTTGTTTTTAAGCCAACAGAAGAATTTACAGAAAAATTAAGACTTTATGGTGGAGCGATTACCGAAAAGAATTTATCAACTGAACAGCATCGTCAATCATATAACACTCATGCAGAAAAGTATAAGAGAGAGTTAGCTAGATTCTTAAGAGAGAACATTAATACTTGTTTCGATGTTATTTATAAAGGAGTAAAAAAACAACTTATTGAAGTTATTAGAGGTCATTATAAGGGTACTGATACATTCAAAGAAATTATTGACATAGCATCTTCTTTATGTTTGGACGAGTACTTCACAAAGAAATATCCTGAAATGCCTATCTTCAAAACTCCAGTTACATATTTAAACAGAAGAGAGATTGTCGGCGCTGCTTTAAATTGCTTAGCTGGAAAGAAGAATCAATTAGGTCTTGCGGTATTAGAAAGTTTTGGTTTATATGATGGGGACAAGATTACTACAGAAAAATCGAAATACGCCCAATATTACATTAAAGAACTAAAAAATATCCCAAGCCAAGCAGTTATTAACTTTAGTGATATATTTGTAGAAGTAGAAAATAAAGATGAGTATTTTGTGGATAAAAAGTTCCAAATCAGTTATATATTATGGCCAATCGTCTTTGTGGCAATGGTATATACTGGCGATGCGGTAATTGCATTAAAAGATGGTAGGATTTTGACAGCAACTGAGTTAGAGTCTTTAGTTAATATTGAAATAATTAATTTATATGAGTTTAAGTATATCGCTAAACCAAAAGGCTTACCATTAAAAGAATTGCGTAGGTTATTTGAGTTATTAGAGCTTTCTCCTGCTTTAATTGTTAATGCTAATGAGAGAGAAAAGGGATTAGAAAAATTACTACAAAAAGCAGATAGTATTGTTAGACAAGCAGTAGATGCTAATTTAAGAATCACTAGTGATTTTGAATTATGGGGCGAACCATTAATCGCGAAGCATATTGTAGAAGAGTATAAAAAAGCAATTAAACATGGCTTAGAAGTGTTTAACAATTTCCCAACTAAATTTAATACTGTAGCTAAGTTAAATAACTTTGCATATTCAATAGATGTAGTAGAACAATTAGGTAAAGATATAGAAATTGTTAAAATAGTTAATGAATATTATCATTTTAAGAATGAACTTACATCTATTGTTACTTATTTAATGAATATAGAAGGGTTAAATCTCTCACAAAAATTAAAGGATGATATAGAAGACGCAAAAGCAAAATTCCGCCAAATTAGAGATGATATCCCTGAGGAAAAGAATGGTAAATTAGCTGCAAATAACGTAAATAGATTATTAGAAAATGTCAAGAATCAATATATTGATTACTATTTCGAAGAACATAATAAACGTCGTTTAAACTATGATGGTGCTAAACGTAAAGGGGACATTATTTCATCTCAAAAGTTTAATAATTTGAAGAGGTTAAGAAGTATCAATATTTTATCAACTTCTAAGTTAGACAATATTGAAAAAGAGTTATCCGATTTGAAAGTATGTACTGAATTAACACCTGATATATTAAAGAATAATTATAACTGTACAAAATGTAGTTTCAAAATAGGTGATAATGAAGTAATTGTAAAAGGTAGATTAGATCAAATAGAAGATAAAATAGATGATCTAATTGATGAGTGGACAATGACTTTATTAAATACTATTACGGATCCTACTTTAGAAAACCATAAACAGTTTCTAACTTCTGATCAAAGAGCAATCATTAACATGTTCGTTGAAACTAAGAGTTTACCAGAAAAAGTTGACCAATACTTTGTAAATGCGATTCAAGAACTCTTAGAAGGTTTTGAACCAGTATTTATTAATAGTGATGAGTTAATCGATAAACTCAGTTCATTAGGTCCATGTGATGTAGATACTCTCCAAAGTAAATTAAATGATATATTAAATCAATATACAATTGGCAAAGATAAAGAAAAACTCCGTATAATAATTAAGAAATAAGGGAGGATCCACTAATGAAATTAACAAAAGAAGACCTAGATAAAGTAAGACATATTGATGGTTTCCCAATCGGTAAAGATGAGGATATCATAGCATTGTCTCAACCACCATACTATACAGCATGTCCTAATCCTTTCATTGAAGACTTTATCAAGGAACATGGTAAGCCATACGATGAAACTACCGATGATTATCATAGAGAACCATTTACTGCAGATGTAAGTGAAGGTAAGAATGATCCAATCTACAATGCACATAGTTATCATACAAAAGTACCTTATAAAGCAATAATGAGATATATATTACACTACACAGAACCAGGAGATATCGTATTTGATGGATTTTGTGGGACAGGAATGACTGGAGTTGCAGCACAGATGTGTGGTAATCCTGATCCAGAATTTAAGATGATTATAGAAAAAGAGATGCCTTACGTGAAGTGGGGAGCACGTAAGGCAATATTAAATGATTTATCACCAGCAGCGACATTTATTGCGTTTAATTATAATACACCAGTTGATGTATATAAATTTCAAGAAGAAGCAACAAGAATACTAGAAGAATGTGAAAAAGAACTAGGATGGATGTATGAAACAAGACATGTAGTTGATGGTAAAATTCAAACAGGAATAGATGGACAACCAATTATGGGTAGAATAAATTACACTGTTTGGAGTGATGTTTTTATATGTCCAACTTGTTCGAATGAAATACTATTTTGGGATGTGGCGGTTGACCAAGAAAAAGGTAAAGTAAATGAAACCTTTTTTTGTCCGCAATGCCGAAGTGAACTGAGTAAAAGAAACTGTACAAGAGCACAAGAAACATATTTTGACACACGGTTGAAAAAAACTGTCACCATGGCCAAGCAGGTGCCGGTGTTAATAAATTATTCTGTGGGTAAAAAAAGATTTGAAAAAAAACCGGACGAGTTTGACTTGGCACTGATAGAAAAAATCAACAACATGGAAATACCATATTGGTATCCAACAGATAGAATGTGTGAAGGCAGCGAAAGCCGTCGAAACGATCGGTATGGGATAACCCATGTGCATCAGTTTTATACGAAACGAAATTTGGCGGTGATGGCAGCGCTTGTTAACAATTCAAGTAAATCACATTACCGCCACACGCTTAATTTTATGCTTTCATCATATAATTTAACGCATAGCACTTTAATGACACGGATTATCTTTAAGGCAAACAATAACAAGCCGATATTGACGGGCTATCAATCGGGCACATTATATATAAGCTCGTTGCCTGTTGAAAAGAATATTTTTAACGGTATTAGAAATATGAAAATTGAGTTAATTTGTGATGCGCTAAAGCAAATAAAATATAATTCATTTGTCACAAACCAATCTACCAATCAACTTATTAATTTACCTTCAAATGCTTTAGACTACATCTTCACAGACCCTCCTTTCGGCAGTAATTTGAATTATTCCGAGCTGAGTTTCTTATGGGAAGCTTGGTTGAAGGTTTTTACCAATCAAAAAACTGAAGCGATTATAAATGCTGTTCAAGGGAAAGGATTGCTGGAATATCAGTCTCTTATGACCCAG
>Ga0134105_1001486_pt1 | contig 16672 bp, 15 predicted proteins | sample 16_3_2metaG_FD_94457 | JGI IMG/M metagenome (GOLD analysis project Ga0134105, IMG submission 94457) | Switchgrass degrading microbial communities from high solid loading bioreactors in New Hampshire, USA - 16_60_3.3_214_A3 metaG | ecosystem: Engineered > Bioreactor > Semi-continuous > Anaerobic... | reverse complement strand
GGATTCAAGAATAGCATTTCGCGTGACAACATTTATGAGTCTCATGAAGACTTTTTCAGTCGAAAAAACAAAGACGATGACTAAATCAAATTGAGTGAAAAACATGAAAATATCGCTTCGCGGAAACAAGTCTATAAAGGCGCTTTTTGATAGTCAAGTGGTCAGGTTAGATGTCATAGCCCCGCGAGTGGTCGGGTTAGATGTCAGCCTTCGCGAGTGGTCAGGTTAGATGTTTTTTCGTATTTTTTTGAGGTTGTGTGGTCGGGTTGGATGTTGGTATAAAAAAGATGATAATAGGCTAATCATCATTCCTGTAATATGCTATAATGTTTGTTATCCATTGGAGAAAGGAAGAATATTATGAACCTTATAAATATAAAAGTATTTCATAATACGCTTGGGACAGGCTCCGTCATTGAATTTGACGGTCAATATATCACTGTTCAATTCGTAGGCAAGACGAGTAAGTTCATATACCCAGACGCATTCGATAAATTCCTCAAAGCTGAAGATCCAACCGTACAAGAAGCAATCATGGCTGATATTATTTCCGTCAAGCAAGCTGAGGAAGAAAAGCGCCAAGCCGAGCTTGCTGCTCGTAAAGCTGAAGAAGAAAGAAAAAGCCAGACTGCTGTATCAACCATAAGAAAAGCAACAAATATTGAAGACGGCTTTGGTAAAGACTATAATGTTGCGCACTTAGCGAGACAACCCATTCTTACATACCAAGAGGTTGAGGAACAATTTAATATCAAAATTTCTGGTTTCGGGAGAGGGATTAATATAACACCATCAACCGTTGTCTTAATTTCCTCTGTTGATAAAAAGAAGTCTGGATTCGTTTATCATGATCACTGGACTACGGATGGCGATTATATTTATTCTGGCGAAGGAAAAGTCGGAGATCAGAAGATGACATCTCGCAACAGGGCTATTGTGGATGCTGCTACAGAGGGAAAAGTTATTCACCTATTCGTTAAATTTTCTCCCAAAGAGTATTATTACCAGGGTATATTCGAGCTTACAAATTATACATATGAAGATGCATTAGACGAGAATGGAAATACAAGAAAAGAGTATAAGTTTAGACTCAAAAAAGTAAAGAGAGGCATAGAATCTTGATTCAGGTAACTGCAGCAATTATACAAAGGGACAGTAAACTGCTTATCTGTCAGAGACCTAAGGGAAAACGCTGCGAGCTGTTATGGGAATTTCCAGGAGGAAAGATCGAGGCTGACGAAACGCCAGAGGAGTGCCTTGCACGTGAATGTCACGAGGAATTAGGAATAACAGTTAAAGCAGAGCGGCTTGCACAAGAAGTTGTATATGCATATCCAGACATCACCGTCAATATTCGCTTTTATTTTTGTAAACTTATTGGTGGGGAGCCGGTTTGTATTGAGCATAACGACATTCAGTGGTTCACCCTTGATGAAGTGTCAAAATTACCACTATGTCCTGCTGACAAAAAGATGTTTAATTTAATTTCAGATAATATTAAAGGGTATCTGGCGCAGACAACTTCCAATCCAGACTAAATGGAGGTTAATTATGGCTGAAGATAATAAAAGAATTCATTTTATACCACCATTACCACCTAAGCGAGAAAAGCGAGTAGGCATCTACTGCCGCGTAAGTACAAACAGTACTGAACAGTTGAAAAGCCTTACCGCTCAAGTGTCAGCACTTACAAGATTGACAGCAGCCAATCCAAAATGGTTGTTGGTTGATGTGTATATAGATATTGCTTCAAGTAAGACAGGTTCCTCTCGAAAAGAGTTTTCTCGCATGTTACAGGACTGTAAGTCACGTGATATAGAGATTATCCTAACTAAGAGCATCAGCAGATTTGGCCGAGATACGGTTGAGATTCTTGATGCACTTAATAAGCTAAAAGTTCTCGGTGTTCGTGTCATATTTGAACAGGAACAGCTGGATACAGCTGATACAGACAGCGGCCTTATGATTTCTATTGTTGAGTCTTTTGCTCAAGCTGAAAACGAGTCAAGAAGTGACAATATTAAATGGGGTATCAAACAACGCGCTGCACAAGGTACTTCAAAGTTATACAATAGAAAGTGCTATGGGTATTACAATGATGAAGATGGTAATCTGGCTATTGATGAGAAAGAGGCGAAAAATGTCCGGATGATATTTAACCTCTATCTTCAGGGTAAGAGTGTTTTAGGTGTTGTAAAAGAACTGGAGCGACTGGGTATCAAGTCCCCTACCGGAAAGGATACATGGCCTAAGAGAACAATTGACGTAATGCTCAGTAATGAAAAGTATATGGGCGACGTTCGGTTATTGGACAACGGAAAGCATAGCTCATATTATTTGGCTGAGGGTAACAATCCGGCGATAATACCTAAGGAAACATTCCAAGCAGTACAACTTGAAAAACAGCAGCGAAGTAATGTTATAAAAAGTGAAGATGGTAGCCAGCGGAAAAACAAAAAATACAGTTCAAAGCAGTAAAAATTATAAAATAGCCTAATCGAGAATTATTTCTTGAGAGGTCAGGATAGATGTTAAACCAGTATAAACACAGCATTTTTACTGTATTTATTAAAGATGTGAAATAGCCTAAAAACTTCACGTGGAGATAGTATGTTTAATGTCTAGAAAGTGATGTCCAGAAAGCCTTGAGAATACTGAGTTTTATAAAATGAAAGTAAATCTGTCTACTCGACTTAAGCCCTCGATATGTGTACGTGGAAACATATCGAGGGTATATTTTTGTGCAAAATTTGAGCTAGAATATGGGTAGGGTTGAGTTGACAGATTAGATATATCTATAGGGTTGAGGAGATAGAATGGATGTGACATTCTATACACCTGACAATAGGATTTAGAGTAATAATTATTGAATTCAAATCAAAAATCATGCGAACTTAAAGAAAATGTTTGCAATATGATGATGCTAATGATATTATGTAATTATACATACATAGAGGTGATTATGATGGCAATTAGTTATAAAAAACTTTGGAAGCTTCTTATTGATAGAGATATGAAAAAGAAAGACTTACAGAAACTTGCAGGCATTAGTTCTGCTACGATCACAAAGCTTGGTAAAAACGAAAATGTTAGTACAGAAATAATACAAAAAATCTGTATAGCGTTGGAATGTGACGTCTGTGATATCATGGAAATGGATACCAAACGGAATTAGTATTTATTATTGTGAAATATCAATCAAATGGAGGCTTGTTTAATGATAAATATAAGAAAATTAGAATCAGAATTATGGGAATCAGCAGATCTCTTACGTCAAGGTTCTAAATTAAGTTCTCAAGAATATTGCATGCCGGTTCTTGGTTTAATCTTTTTGCGTTATGCATATAGTCGGTTTAAATACGTGGAAGCTGAAATTCTAAAAGACCGTCCTGTACGTAATGGTCGTGTACTTCCTGTTGAGTCAAGTGATTTTAAACAAAAAAGCGCTATTTTTTTACCTGAAAAGGCTCGATATGATTATCTGCTCAATTTGCCAGACGATGCTGATTGTGGGAAAGCAGTCAATGAAGCTATGGAGCTTATTGAGGCAGAGAGTACTCAATTGAAAGGAATATTACCTAAAACATATACTTCTTTTAGAAATGATTTGTTGAAAGAATTGTTGCGTATTTTTAACAATAGTGCATTGAACGAAATCAACGATGATATCCTAGGTCGCATTTATGAGTATTTCTTAAATAAGTTTGCTTCAGCTATCGCATCGGATGATGGAGTTTTCTTTACACCTAAATCTTTAGTAAAGATGATTGTGAATATAATTGAGCCAACTCATGGGATAGTGTTGGATCCGGCCTGTGGCAGTGGTGGGATGTTTGTTTCTTCCAGCGATTTTGTCAATGCTGAAGGAATCAATGCTAATTCTGCAATGACTTTTTATGGACAAGAAAAAGTAGAGTTTAACGCGAAGTTATGTATCATGAATATGGCTGTACACGGACTAAATGCAAAAATCAAATCTGGTGATGAGGCTAACAGCTTCTATCATGATGTTCATAATCTGGAAGGTAGATGCGATTATGTTATGGCTAATCCACCATTTAACGTAGATAAAGTAAAAGCAGAATCTACTCAGAATGCAGGACGCCTACCTTTTGGGTTGCCGGGAGTAAATCAGAAAAAGGAAGTCTCTAACGCTAATTATCTTTGGATTTCATATTTCTATGCATATTTAAATGATAGCGGACGAGCTGGCTTTGTTATGGCTGCTTCTGCTACAGATAGCGGCAATAAGGATCGAGAAATAAGAAAACAGCTTATTCAGACTGGGCATGTAGACTGTTTAATGTCAGTGGCTAATAACTTTTTTTACAAGGTTTCATTACCTTGCTCCCTGTGGTTCTTTGATAAGGGGAAGAAAGAAGAATTAAAGGATAAAGTTCTTTTCATAGATTCTCGTAATTACTATACTGTAGTGGATCGAACACTCAATGAGTGGAGTGAATGGCAGATGAAAAACCTAAATGCCATTGTCTGGCTATATCGTGGAGAGAAGGAGAAATATACAAAACTATTACAGGATTATAGTACTCAAATTATCAATGATTGCAGAGAACTAGATGCTGAATTTGAAAGTGTGTCGGTACTTTTTAATGGCTATGGTGAGAATCTTAAACCATTAAGAGTTCAGATTTCAGATATCATTAAAAATTCAGAGGATATAAACCTGCTATTACCACTGAATGAAATTCTCAAGAAGTACATGACAGAGCTTAACGCCTCATTAAAAGCATTTATCGAATATGGAGACGGATTGGAGAAGGCAGAAGCCAAGGAGCTTGCTAAGTCCATCGATGAATCCGCAACAACTTGGGATCGCTTTAAAAAGTCTGTTTCTACTCGTATTGAGGAAGTAGTATCTCAAATCAAAACTTGCCGCACAGTGATAAAAGAGGCGAAGTGGCTAACCGAAAAATTTGGCTATGGTACATATAAGGATGTTCTGGGACTTTGTAAAGTTGCAACTATAAATGAAATAGAAGAAAAAAACTGGAGTCTGACTCCGGGTGCATATGTGGGAGTTGCTCCCGTAGAGGAAGATGATGAAAACTTTGAAGAAAGAATGACCGAAATCCATAAGGAGCTTTTAACTTTACAGGCAGAGGCAAATCAGTTAATGGATACTATTTCTGCGAATTTTGAGGAGCTGGGGATATGAAGACAAAATGTAAAATTGGAGATTTGGGTCAAGTAGTAACTGGTAAAACGCCGTCTACTTCAAAGCGTGAATATTATGGACATGAATATCCATTTATAACTCCTTCAGATATAACAGGATCATTTCATGTAACTCCAGCAACATACTTATCATCTGAGGGAGCACGACTATTAAATAAAATAATGATACCTGCAAAATCAGTTTGTTATACATGTATTGCTTCTATTGGAAAAATATGCGTAACTAAAGAAGATAGTTTTACTAATCAACAGATTAATAGCATTATTGTAGATGAAGAGAAAAATGATTTTAGATATGTATATTATTTACTAAAGTTTTATACTAATCACATTAAAGCAATCGCAACTGGTGCTGCAACACCTATCGTAAATAAAGAAAGATTCTCGAATGTTGAAGTTTCGGTTCATAAACTAGATAAACAAAAACGCATTGCAGACATTCTTTCTGCCTATGATGATTTAATAGAAAATAACCAAAAGCAGATTAGGTTGCAGGAAGAAGCAGCTATGCTGTTGTATAAAGAATGGTTTGTAAATCTTCGATTCCCTGGATATGAAAACACTAAGATAGTTGATGGTGTGCCTGAGGGGTGGGAACTGACCACAGTAAAAGAAATGGGACAAGTGATTACTGGAAAAACACCATCTACAGCGATAGCCGAAAATTATGGTAAAGATATCCCCTTTGTAAAAATTCCAGATATGCATGGTGTTATCTACCCATTAAAAACCGAAGTAAAATTATCCGAGAGAGGAGCAAACACACAGAAGAATAAATTATTGCCACCGAAGAGTATTATGGTTTCTTGCATAGCTACAGTAGGTCTTGTTTGCATAGCTCACGAGGTATGCCAAACAAATCAGCAGATAAATTCTATAATTCTTAATGACGAAGATCATTTATATTATATGTTTTTTAAGATGAAGGGAATAAAATCATTGCTTGAAGGTGTTGGAAGCAATGGCGCAACAATGACGAATGTTAATAAGACAAAATTTGAAAATATTGAGTTATTAAAGCCAGAAAATGAGATTCTTAAAAAATTTAACAATTTGGTTGAACCATTCTTTAGCAATATTCTTGCTTTGAGTAAGCAAAATGAGAAGTTGAAAGAAGCACGAGATAAACTTCTTTCTAAACTAATGAGTGGTGAAATTGAGGTGTAATAATGCCAAGAGGAAAATCTATCACAAAACTACTTTTAGATTCATCACAGGCTGCACTATTTGCAGGAATTGAGATACATAATAAGCCTAATATTCCTTATAGGTATCCTACGGCAACTATACTAATTGTAAACGCCTGGGAATTAGCGCTTAAAGCATATGTATATAAGTTTATAGGCAGAAAGAGAATCTTTGAAAAGAATAGTGAGCATACAATTTCATTAACAAAAGCTGCAGTGCTTGTGCGAGATAATATAAATACGGTTAAAAAGAACAAAGAATTTCAAGCTGTGTTTGATAACATCATATTATTGAATGAATTTCGATGTTCTAATATTCATTATGCTGATGAAAAGTTAGATCCTATCATTTTTATGCTTATTAGCAAAGCAGTACTGAATTATGATAATTTTCTGAAGGAGTACTTTAATAAAGACATTACTAAAAATGATAACCTGATAATATTACCTGTTGGTTTGAAGCTACCTTTTGACCCTGTGGAATATCTTAAACAAAAGGGTGGCAAAAGTAGCAATAAATTCGTGAATAAAGTACTTGAAAGCATTAAGACATTGTACAAAGAACAAGTTCACGACACAATTGTCGTTGGATTTGATTTATTTACAGCGAGTGTTAAGAAGGCAGAAAACGCTGATTTAGTTGCTGCTATAGACCAATCAAATGCTGATGTTAGACTAATAAAAGCGGTTCGAATTACAGATGATGAGAAGGCACCATTGGTTCGATTGGAACCTGAGTTGTTACCGTTATCCTATAAAGAACTACAGCAACGAATTAAGCTGAATCGGCCAGACATTAAGTTTAATAGTATATTCAATGATATTATGAAAGAAATAAAAAAGAATAACACATTATGTCAGACAAGATATTTAGACCCCAAAATAAAAACAGGTACAAAGAAGTATTTTTATTCTGAGAAAGCAGTTGATGAAGTTATAAGAATGTATGACGAAGGGAGTGTATAAGTTGAGCTGGGAATATTCTGAAAATATATTAGTGCAAAATAGTGCGGGAAACCTACTTCATGATGAATTAGAGTGGGATGTTCAGTTTGCCTATAATAAGGAAGTCCTCGGCGAGAATAGTACCTTCGGGCGTAAAAGTTATAAAGAAATTGTTCTTACCAGGTACCTTCGTAAGGCACTGTTTGAAAATAACGACTGGCTAACTGAAGAGTATTGTGATTCTGCAATTAAAACACTTCTTGCTTATACATCCTCTAGTAGCTTAATGCAAATTAATCGCGAAAAATATGGAATGCTTCGAGATGGTATTCCTATAAAAGTTAAGAAAGCTAACGGCAATCAGGAGGATAGGTTGGTCCGGGTGTTTAATTTCTCTGATCCTAAAAAGAACCATTTTCTTGCTGTAAAGGAGATGAAGATTCACGGTGATTTATATCGTCGCAGAACCGATATTGTTGGTTTTGTGAATGGCATTCCATTGCTTTTTATAGAGTTAAAAAAGCAAAATATAGATGTACAGGATGCCTACACCTGCAATTACACTGACTATTTAGATACCATTCCCCAGCTATTTCATTTCAATGCCTTTGTGATGTTGTCCAATGGCTTGGAATCCAAAGTAGGTACTTTGGGTAGTAAATACGAATTTTTTAATGATTGGAAACGTTTACATGAAGATGATAGCGGCTCTGTGGAACTGGCAACCATGCTGAGAGGTATTTGTAATAAGAAAAACTTTATGGATTTATTTGAAAACTTTATACTTTTTGACACTTCTGGTGGTACAACGGCAAAAATTATGGCAAGAAACCATCAGTTCCTTGGTGTTAACGAAGCTGTTGAATCTTATAAGAATCGAAAACTGAACAACGGTAAGCTAGGTGTTTTCTGGCATACTCAGGGTAGCGGGAAAAGTTATTCCATGGTATTTCTTGCACAAAAAATTCGCAGAAAATTTGCAGGCTCCCCAACCTTTGTTATTCTGACAGACCGAGAAGAGCTGAATAAACAAATTAGTGATACCTTTGAAGCATGTGGTTTGCTTGGTACTACGAAGGCCAAACAGTTTATTGCTACTAGCGGTGAAGATTTAATTCAGAAGTTAAAAGGAAATCCAAGCTTTATCTTTACGTTAATACATAAGTTTAATAAACCAGATGAACCACCTATAATTCCTGACCACGACATCATAATCTTATCGGATGAAGCACATCGTACACAAAATGGTATATTTGCTGATAATATGTGTACATTGCTTCCTACAGCTTCCCGTATAGGATTTACAGGTACACCGCTGTTTGCTTACGACAATATTACCGAAAGAACATTTGGCGGCTATGTTTCCATTTATGATTTCAAGCGTGCTGTAGATGATGGAGCGACGGTTCCTCTTTATTATGAGAATAGAGCCGATCTACTGGAGATAGACAATCCAGAAATTAATGATGAACTACTAGATGCAATAGAACAGGCTGATTTGGATGTTAATCAGCAGGCTAAACTAGAACAGGAGCTAGCTAAGGACATACATATCCTTACCAGTGAAAAACGTTTGGATACCATTGCAAAGGATTTTGTAGATCATTACTCTGAGTTGTGGACAACGGGTAAAGCCATGTTTGTTTGTATCAATAAAGTAACCGCAGTTCGAATGTTTAATTTAGCTCAGAAATATTGGGAGCTAAAAATAAAAGAAATTGAATCTTCACTGTCTGGAGCCACACAGCAGGAATACATGGAAATCAGCCGTAGGCTAGAGTGGATGAAAAACACAGAAATGGCGGTTATTATCAGCCAGGAACAAAATGAAGTAGCTACTTTTGAAAAATGGGGACTGGATATTAAACCCCATCGCAGTAAAATGGAAAAACGAGAAATGGACAAGGAATTTAAGGATCCTGATAATCCATTTCGAATTGTATTTGTTTGCGCTATGTGGCTGACAGGGTTTGATGTGAAATGCCTTTCTACAATCTATTTGGATAAGCCATTAAAAGCGCATACCTTGATGCAAACCATCGCACGAGCGAATCGTGTTTATGAAGGAAAAAGCAATGGTCTAATTGTTGATTATGTTGGTGTTGTTAAAGCGTTAAGGAAGGCTTTGGCTGATTATACAAAAACGAAAGGCGGAACTGATGGATCTGATCCTGCTCCTGATAAAGCAGAGTTGATTGCTCGAATCATTGAATTAACTAATGATATCATTGAGTACATGAAACAGCATGGTTTTAATTTGTCAGCTCTTGTTCAGGCAGTTGACTTTGACAAGTTGTACTTGGTTCAAGAGGGAGCCAATGCCATGTGCGTCTCAGAGGAAGTGAAGAAACGTTTTGAAGTTATGGCTAGGGAATTATTCAAACTGTTTAAGTATGTCGAAAAGCAGGAGGTCACAGATCAGTACCGAGCTTATAAAAATGCTATCAGTGCAGTTTATGACCAGATGCAGGAAAAAAGGAAGCATTCGGATAATACAGATTTAATGATTCAGCTACACAATATAGTTAGTGAATATATCAATGTTGTTAAGCTACCAGAGCATGTAAACGAAGATGGTAGTGGATACTTAGTTGAAAGTCGCCGTTTTGACATTAGCCATATTGACTTTGAACGCTTGCAGCAGGAATTTGCACGTGTTAAGAATAAGAATCTTCTTATGAAAGATTTACAGGAGCTTATCAATGACAGGCTGGATAATATGATGAAGCGTAACCCATCACGTATTAACTATTATGAACGATATCAGAAAATTATTGAGGAATACAATGCTGAACAGGACAAAGCTGCCATAGAGAAAACATTTATTGACTTAACTAATTTCGTAAATGATCTGGATGATGAGGAAAAAAGATACGTACGGGAAGGATTTAACAATGACGAAGAATTGGCTATGTACGATTTGCTTTTAAAGGATTCGCTTACTCCGGCAGAGATTAAAAAGGTTAAGAAGCTTGCCAAGGTATTGTTAGAACGAATCAAGGATAAAATCAGTGAATTGGATCATTGGACAGAAAAGGAAGAAACTCAGGCAGCAGTCGATATACTTATCAGAGATACCCTATGGAGTGAACTACCTGACAGTTACGATGATAGATTATTAAATGAATATCGGCGAAAGATTTATGAGTTTGTATATACTACTTATCCGGCGGCGTAGAAACATTAACGACGAGCGTTATAGGTGTATAAAGGAAAGCTGGTGAAGATATTGAAGATGTATGTTGGGATCACGGACTATGACTGGTTTAAAACTTTAAAGAAGGCAGATTGTGACGAAGTGAACTTTTGGAAACCTGGAGGAAAAACAAATTTCAAAGCTCTTGACGAAGGTGATTTGTTTTTATTTAAATTACATAGTCCACAAGATTATATTGTAGGCGGTGGATTTTTTCTGAAGTTCTCAATATTACCATCTTCATTAGCATGGGAAGCTTTTGGATTAGCTAATGGAGCTAGGAGTCTATTCGAGTTACATGACAGGATATATAAATATAGAAAGACAAATCGTATATCTGATCCGGATCCTCAGATTGGCTGTATTATATTATCGATGCCTTTTTATTTAGAAGAAGATGACTGGATCACTGTTCCGGACAATTGGAGCAAAAACATCGTACAAGGTAAGACGTACGATACTTCTGAACATTATGGTAAGCTGTTATATCAACAAATACAGGAAGTGTTATATAGCCAGAGATTCAATAAAAATCTACTGAGAGAAGACTCCGTAAATAGCCGATATGGTAAAGAACAGAAGATAAAACCAAGAATAGGGCAGGGTGCTTTCAAGATCCTTATTACTGATGCTTACCATAGAAGATGTGCAATAACTGGTGAAAAAACATTACCCGTATTAGAGGCAGCCCATATTAAACCATTTAGTCTTGATGGACCTCATGAAATTAATAATGGTCTACTACTTAGAAGAGATTTTCATACCTTGTTTGATCGGGGGTACATAACAATTGATAAAGAATTCAATGTTGAGGTAAGCCGCCGCATCAAGGAAGACTTTGGAAATGGTAAAGAGTACTATGCACACCATGGAAGTAAGTTGATAATTTTGCCGGGGAAAAAAGAACAACTTCCAGGTCCACACTATTTAGAATGGCATAATGAGAATATATATTTGGGATAAGTCATAGAACAAAGAAGGTATAAGCATTATTCATTTATTGAAAAGGGGGATGGTGTAAAATGGCTCAGATTAATGCCAACAAATTGATCGACTTTATTAAGCTGTACTTTCCAGAGGATGCGACTGAAATCTCTGATGCATTGGATTTACTAAGCCTTGCATTGGATGGACTGCTGAGTAGCACAAATACGACTATAGCAGAATTCCATAAGAATAAAGATTTTGACAAAGGAATGGAATTGTGGGAGTTTTCTAAATCGGTGGCAGAGATCCAAGAAGAAATTAATGAATATTCAACTTTGATAAGCATAGATGCTGAAATTGATGAAGAAGAGCCTGAAGAAGAACCAGATGAAATAGAAGAACAGAGAACCATACCAAATTATTCGGATTATGCAGTTGATTCTTCTATACCTCATACCCTTTATGAAGATTTCACCCATAAGAAGGCTGTTGCATTTTTATTTAATAATAATCGACATCCAGCAAAAGACTGGAAAGATGTGTTGCTGCAAACATGTGATTTGCTAGCAGAGATAGATGCTGCTAAGTTTTCAGAGTTTATTAATGACCCTGGCATGAGAGGAAGAAAGATTTCTTATTTCAGCAAAAAGCATGTTGATAGAAAAAATGCCAAAATGAAAAACATTGATATTTATGTCTGGACTAATTTGAGTGCAAACAGCATAAGAAATCTTATAAGGAAGCTGCTCAAGAAGTTTAATATAAAATTGACTAATTATTATGTTTATCTAAGAGCAGATTATACTCCATTACATAAAAATGAGAAGGTGAAAGATGAATTTGATACTATGCAATATGATTACAATAATGAGGACAAAATTGGGAAATTAGTCCGACAAACACTGAGGCAACTTTCAAATAGGCAATACCGATTTACTGATAAAGAATTAAACTCAATGTTGTCAAAGCAATGGTCAAAAGAAGTACTGAACATAGATTATCCACTTCTTAGAAAAGTTGAAGATGATAAAGATATTTCTGTTCAAATTAAGGATGGAATGTATGGCCGCTATTGGAAAGAGATTTTTGAATTTAACGGAATGAAGTTTTTGGCTACGAGCCAGTGGTATGAGCGACATAGAGAGCCTTTTACACGTTGGATAACAAATTTGCAGGATTAAAATCAGTATTATGACCTAATGTAAAAAACACCCTAATTGAACTGACCCCAAAAAGTTAGACAAAAGGCGGGCATCGCAATTAAGCGACTATTTGGGTCTGAACTCGGTATTGAACTGGGCTCAGACCTTTTAGTTTGCCCTTTATTCTATGATTGTTGTAGTAGTAAATATATTTCTCGAGTTCATCTCTAAACTCGTTAATATCCTTAAATTCTCTTAAATACAGCAGTTCTGACTTTAGCAAACCGAAAAAATTCTCCATAATGGCATTGTCTAGACAGTTTCCTTTTCGAGACATGCTTTGAACAATTCCTTTTTCTTTGAGACGACGCTGATACTGTTTGTGCTGATACTGCCATCCTTGATCCGAATGAAATATCAGCCCAGTACCATCAGGTATCTTTGCAAACGCCTTGTCAAGCATGTCGATGACTTGTCCTAGATATGGCTTATCACTAATGCTGTAACTGATGATTTCGCTGTTGTACATGTCAAGAACCGGCGAAAGATAGAGCTTCTTACCAAACAGCGAAAACTCAGTAATGTCAGTTGTCCACTTCTGGTTCGGAGCTATAGCATGGAAGTCTCTGTTGATGAGATTCGGAGCAACTTTACCGATCTCGCCTTTGTAAGATCTGTACTTCTTGATCCTCACCTGACATTTGAGTTTCAGTTGTTTCATCAAGCGTTGAACCGTTTTGTGATTGATGACATAACCACGATTCCGCATCTCAAGGGTAATCCGTCGATAGCCATATCGACCTTGATGCTCATGGTAAATCGCCGTGATCTCATCTTTTTCGATACGGTACTTGTCAGGCCGCTGAGCACGCTTCAAATAATAGTAATATGTACTTCTGGCAACACCAGCTAATTTAAGTAATGCTTCAAGCGGATATTTCTGCCTTAATTCAGAAATGACAGCTACTTTTTCTTCTGTTCTGACTTTTCCCGCTCTTGAATTAAGGCATTCAATTTTTTTAGATATTCATTCTCCATGCGAAGACGCTGAACTTCAGCAAGAAGATCCTCATTTTCTTTGATATCTTTCTTATCTTTCCTTGGCTTTTTTGTGCTCATTTTCCGTGACCGACCTCGCCGTTCTTCGTAAAGTGCTTCTTTTCCCTCTTCATAATAAGTACGTTCCCATTTTGATACTGTTGTTGGACTTTGAACTCCAAAAAGTGCTGCAGTTGATCTTATAGACAAAGAGTTCTGATGCATATATTCTACAACATGAATTTTGAAATCTCCACTAAAAGTTCTGCGGGCATTAATAAGCTGGTCTATTCCACCGTTTTTGTAGAGAGCAACCCAGTTTTTAATTATTGACGGGTTAATTCCATATTTAGCAGCTAAAGCACGATAGCCACCTGTATGACCGTCTAAATACTCACTTACAATTGCCAACTTAAACTCATCAGAATATTTCTTTTTCCCTGACATTCGAAAACCCCTTTCATTAGTATTTTGTCTAACGAAAGGGGTTCACTTCAAATGGGTGTTTTTTAGTTGTATGCAAATAATGTTTATAAATTATGTCAAGGAGGTGATGCCTATGCTTGCGTTGGTATATGTATTCTAGCTTTAATAATAAAAATTAAGGAGGAAAACACATGATCGGTATCGAGCAATATCAAAAAATCCAGGAATACAAAGAACTTGGACTTGCCCAGACCAAGACTGCTAAAGCGCTGAGGATCACCTATACTTCTGTCAGTAAATACTGGAATATGAGCAAAGAGGATTATGCCAGGGAAGCTGAGCAGGAAAAGTATCATATGGATAATTATCGATAGTACATATTAGAGCAATTGAAAATATGCCCACAAATCCGAGATACCAATATTTATCTTAAATTAATTGAAGCCTTTCCTGATTTACAAGTTAAACGAGCTACTTTCTATCGCTATATGAAAGCTTTAAGGGAACAGCATGGGTATCAGCATACCAGTAAGCGGAAAATCTCGCCACGTGAAGTCTCGCCACCAGGATATGAAACTCAGGCTGATTTTGGTGAGTACAAACTTAAAGATATGTATGGACGAATTGTGAGGGTATATTCCTTTTGCATGGTTCTGAGTTATAGCAGAATGAAATTTGTTTACTTTTCACCGGATCCCTTCACGACCGAAACAGCCATAAAAGCTCATAACTATGCATTTCAATATTTTGGAGGAAGACCACAGACAATTCTATATGATCTTGATCGGGTCTATGTGGTTAGCGAAAATCTAGGTAATATTATATTTGTACCGGCTTTTGAAAAATATGTAAAGCGTATCGGCTACAGTGTTTCATTATGCAGGCCAAGAGATCCTCAGAGTAAAGGTAAGGTAGAAGAGGTAATTGGATATGTTAAGCAAAGTTTTCTGGAGGGGAGGGTATATACCGGAATTGACAGTCTTAACAGTGCAGCTCTTGCATGGTTGGATAGAGAAGGCAACGGGAGAGTTCATACTGTGACTAAAAAAGTGCCGCGAGAAATGTTCATAGAAGAACAAAAACAGCTTTTTCATGTTAAACCATATTCAGAGGTATCAAGTACTGTAGCATCCTTTGATTCCAATGGAGTGGTCAGCTATAAAAGGAATCGTTATCAGATTGATGTCGGTGTGATGGATGCACATCAACGCATACGTATAGAGGATGATGGTGAAACACTTCTATTTTATGATACTGATACTAATGAATTATTAGCTAAGTATCCAGTAACAGAAGATACTGGGCAGATATTCAAACCTGAAGGAAATAATAACAGAAACAGGGTTTCTCATGATCTTATAAAACAATATTTTGCAGACCATGAAATAGCTCAGGAATTTATACGGCGGATGGAACAGGAACAACCAAAATATTTTAATAGCCATTGCATTCGCTTAAATCGCATGACGAAGTTTTATTCGATGGGGCAAATGCTTGATGGGATAAGATACTGCATTGAGACTGAACGCTGTAATGCCTATGAACTTTTGGCCTACATGATGTATAAGCATGGTGAGCAGATAGCGAAGAAGTTCTTACCAAATCAACAGTATTTCAACCATCTGACACGTAGCAAGGAGATAAGGAGGGAAATCGATGGCTGATATAACTGAAATCCGCGAGTTGGCTAAGAAGCTAAATCTATGGAATATTGCCAGGGGATATATTGATTTGAATGATGAGAAACTGTCCAACCTAGATTATCTTCAAATGATATTACAAAAAGAACTAGAGATACGAGCCAGACAAAAACAGATCAAGCTAAGAAGGGCAAGCAAACTTCCCAACAAAGTATTTGATGCATCGAATTTAAACAAAGGTTTGGAATGGCAAATTAAACAATTATCCCATCTGACGTGGCTCAATGAAGAACAAAACATTATTCTGCTTGGTAAATGCGGGACAGGCAAAACCAGTCTTGCAGTTCATCTTGGAGAAACGGCGATCAACAACGGACATAAAACCTACTATGCATCCATTGACACTTTTATATCTATTGTAGAGTACAAAGATATAAACACAAAAGCAGGAGCAACTTTCTCCTATATGAGGGAGTGCAACCTGATTATTATTGATGATGTATTTTATCTAGAACCAACTAGGTCAGAGCTGCAGGCTTTTTATCGAGCAGTTACTTTTCTTAACGAAACAAGAAGTATCATTTTTATTACCAATCGTGAAATATCAGCATGGTTAGATGCAGTGGAAGACAAACATCTTTGCCAGACTCTGTTAGATAGAATAACAGCTAATTGTCAGATCATTCGCTTGACTGACAGATAAATTAAAACACTCACCTCTTTTCTAAAAAAGGGTTAATACTCAAATTTGAAAACTATGCCGATTAACGGTTTTATATAGATGCAAAAAATCTCACGAAATCCTAAGATTAGCTTAACTTTTGAGATTTTCTGCAGTTTCTGGGGTAGGGGGGCTAAATCTCTACAACTTTTTGCCCCGGAAACGGGCGTGGGGTAACGCGTGAAAATTCGCGGTTTCAAACAGTGCCGTAAAAATCCTCAACACAATAATGCTGATGTTATTGTAGGTAAAGT
>Ga0134105_1001474_pt1 | contig 16740 bp, 10 predicted proteins | sample 16_3_2metaG_FD_94457 | JGI IMG/M metagenome (GOLD analysis project Ga0134105, IMG submission 94457) | Switchgrass degrading microbial communities from high solid loading bioreactors in New Hampshire, USA - 16_60_3.3_214_A3 metaG | ecosystem: Engineered > Bioreactor > Semi-continuous > Anaerobic... | reverse complement strand
GGGAAGCCAGGTTGTACACGTAAATTCAGATATGTGAAACAACTAGGTTTACATAAAATTTCCCCACCGGTGCCTGGGGAAAAAAATTTGCAAAAGTGAGGAATTTTATCTTGCAAAAAACAGGATATAACAATAATTACAGTGTTTCAATTCCTTATAGGTAGACTCAAAACTACATTCTTCACATAACGGCATTTTCATTCTCATATGTTTCAATTCCTTATAGGTAGACTCAAAACGTCGGCGCTGAAAATCTGGAACCCGATACTGAACTAAGTTTCAATTCCTTATAGGTAGACTCAAAACAAAACAACAGGAAACATATTTTTGGAGGATGATGTTGTTTCAATTCCTTATAGGTAGACTCAAAACGACCCAGAAGTAATAGAAAAACTTGAAACAGTAGCGGTTTCAATTCCTTATAGGTAGACTCAAAACAATACATAAGAAAGTCATTTGGTAAAGACAAAAGCGGTTTCAATTCCTTATAGGTAGACTCAAAACATACTATCAGCACCACCATTACACAACCCTAACTCAGTTTCAATTCCTTATAGGTAGACTCAAAACCTGGGCCATCGGCAAAACGGGCAAGGAGGTGCCAAGTTTCAATTCCTTATAGGTAGACTCAAAACTATATTGTCAATATAAATTTTATATTTTTATAAGCGAGTTTCAATTCCTTATAGGTAGACTCAAAACAATGCGTTCCTTATTTCATCAGTATGTACGAAAAAGGTTTCAATTCCTTATAGGTAGACTCAAAACCTACAATACCATTGATGTCACTGACGATGGCCGCAGTTTCAATTCCTTATAGGTAGACTCAAAACTTCCGAGTTAGGTTATTCTTTCTTTGACAAGAAAAAGTTTCAATTCCTTATAGGTAGACTCAAAACAACCCGCAACCACTTGAAACACCAGTGGTTAAGGTCATGTTTCAATTCCTTATAGGTAGACTCAAAACAGTACTAAAGAAACCCTTTTTAAAATTTTATTTCTCAGTTTCAATTCCTTATAGGTAGACTCAAAACAGCTCTGCACTGGTGATTTCTATGATGTTGCCTTTGTTTCAATTCCTTATAGGTAGACTCAAAACCTATTACACCGCCTTTGAATGTTTTAATGGGATGGAAAGTTTCAATTCCTTATAGGTAGACTCAAAACATGCTACATGGGGAAGTTCCCATATCGGCATGTCTTGTTTCAATTCCTTATAGGTAGACTCAAAACTGTAGAGAAAATGAAATTCTGTACGCAATAAAAGAGTTTCAATTCCTTATAGGTAGACTCAAAACCGACAAAGTGATAGGAGGCGGGGGCGTTTGAAATGGTTTCAATTCCTTATAGGTAGACTCAAAACGTCCGGGCTGCCGACTACTTTTCTGATTTCTGGCGGGTTTCAATTCCTTATAGGTAGACTCAAAACGAAGAAAAATGGCAGGTTTGCCGGTTAGGAGGCGATGTTTCAATTCCTTATAGGTAGACTCAAAACAGAATCCGCAGAAATAGCCCTGTTCGGCTACGAGGAGTTTCAATTCCTTATAGGTAGACTCAAAACAGGGCAATGCCAGTGACTTTTGAAAGGTCGAGTGGTTTGTTTCAATTCCTTATAGGTAGACTCAAAACTGGACAAAAGAAAGAGATTGAAGCGGATATCTAATTGTTTCAATTCCTTATAGGTAGACTCAAAACACGTTCCATATTAGTCCGCATTGTTTGCAGACTTCGGTTTCAATTCCTTATAGGTAGACTCAAAACATTACGTAGAATTTCATTCCTTTCCTTAGCAGTCTGGTTTCAATTCCTTATAGGTAGACTCAAAACTTGATTATCTGATTGGTGAAAGCAATATTAGAGACAAGTTTCAATTCCTTATAGGTAGACTCAAAACCGTGCGACAGGAACTCTTTTAAATGGGGACATAGCGAGTTTCAATTCCTTATAGGTAGACTCAAAACACGTTTACGGTTCAGTGACTCGTGGGGAGTAATGAGTTTCAATTCCTTATAGGTAGACTCAAAACAAAACAGTATCAACCACTTCAGTCAAACTCGCCAGGTTTCAATTCCTTATAGGTAGACTCAAAACATAATAAGTCATACCTAAGTCATCATCATTTCCGTGGTTTCAATTCCTTATAGGTAGACTCAAAACGATGATATTATACCGGAGGATGTGATTTGATATGGGTTTCAATTCCTTATAGGTAGACTCAAAACCTGCTATTTCTTGTAGGTCCAGTTTTCGGCTGGACCAGTTTCAATTCCTTATAGGTAGACTCAAAACGGACAAAATTGGCATCAAGCTCCCTGGCAATATCAGGTTTCAATTCCTTATAGGTAGACTCAAAACGATGAAATTATAAGATTTTTTGAGGATGCAGGATATAAGTTTCAATTCCTTATAGGTAGACTCAAAACAAGGAATTGTTTCCTTGGCATCTCCTGCGTTTTGTCGGTTTCAATTCCTTATAGGTAGACTCAAAACTCAGAAAATGCTGATTCTGTTGCCGGATTAACTGCGTTTCAATTCCTTATAGGTAGACTCAAAACGACAACAAAATGATAGACGAGTTCTTTAACTATATGTTTCAATTCCTTATAGGTAGACTCAAAACCAGATTTTGAATAATAGAAAAACCTTCGGTACCTATGTTTCAATTCCTTATAGGTAGACTCAAAACCCAGTACCTTCGTTCATATTCCAACATTTAGCGAAGTTTCAATTCCTTATAGGTAGACTCAAAACTATACCCTCAGTTATCATATCATCACCCCCTTACTGAGTTTCAATTCCTTATAGGTAGACTCAAAACCCTGACCCACCTTCTTCTGTTTCTGAATGGGAATATTGGGGTTTCAATTCCTTATAGGTAGACTCAAAACGGTCTAACAATGTAGATGTAGGAAATGGGCGGGCAAGTTTCAATTCCTTATAGGTAGACTCAAAACTTCCACAGGAACGAATAGGTTATCAGGCTTTTCGTTGTTTCAATTCCTTATAGGTAGACTCAAAACCCGCAGAACATAGCTAAACAAACAGCAGGATATAAAGTTTCAATTCCTTATAGGTAGACTCAAAACTGAGGGTGGCTGGGGAATTGTATTAAGCCAGTCATCACACTGTTTCAATTCCTTATAGGTAGACTCAAAACCTTTCTGCCGGATTCCATCTTAATCTATTACATCCCTGTTTCAATTCCTTATAGGTAGACTCAAAACGCCCAGAACGAGGTATGGTATATTTTGATACAACATGTTTCAATTCCTTATAGGTAGACTCAAAACGTTGTCGGTATCAACTGCGTTCATGTTGTGATTGAGTTTCAATTCCTTATAGGTAGACTCAAAACGCTGATTGAGCTCTTCAGCCAGATTATCGACGCGGGTTTCAATTCCTTATAGGTAGACTCAAAACCAGTGCAAATGTTACCAAATATAATTCCATTACTTGAGTTTCAATTCCTTATAGGTAGACTCAAAACGCACATCCTCGTGAAACAAATCCCCCATACTGCACAGTTTCAATTCCTTATAGGTAGACTCAAAACTTCCGCAACGTCAGGTATCCACCCAAACACAGTATGTTTCAATTCCTTATAGGTAGACTCAAAACTCAGTCAAATCAAAGTCTTTGTCGTATTCGCTGTTGGTTTCAATTCCTTATAGGTAGACTCAAAACCGAAAGACGCTATATCTTTTCTATTCCAATCAATAGTTTCAATTCCTTATAGGTAGACTCAAAACGCAAATTGAAACCTATTTGCGACATCTTCCCTGGTGGTTTCAATTCCTTATAGGTAGACTCAAAACATTGGTCTGTCTCATCAGGTGTGGTAGACCACTTCGTTTCAATTCCTTATAGGTAGACTCAAAACAGGAACATTGGCTATATTTACCTGTACTCTTGGCTTGTTTCAATTCCTTATAGGTAGACTCAAAACGGAAACCAGCGTTGAAGCTGAATTGTTTGTCGATGGGTTTCAATTCCTTATAGGTAGACTCAAAACGACAATGAGTTGGACGTTGATGAAGCGTTGAATTTCTGTTTCAATTCCTTATAGGTAGACTCAAAACATACCCGCAGAATAATCTATCTTTCTACTGCAAATGTTTCAATTCCTTATAGGTAGACTCAAAACGCAATGAAGAAGCACAATATATATGTGACTACATTGGTTTCAATTCCTTATAGGTAGACTCAAAACTGGAAAAATGAGGGAATATGGGCTGATTTAGTAAAGTTTCAATTCCTTATAGGTAGACTCAAAACCTTGACCCATACCACAGCTATTACTTTGCTGACATGTTTCAATTCCTTATAGGTAGACTCAAAACACTTTATTAATATTATCAATATTATATTTTTATTTAGTTTCAATTCCTTATAGGTAGACTCAAAACGTATTCAGCAAGACGTGTTATTGCTTCATTATCCTGTTTCAATTCCTTATAGGTAGACTCAAAACAAGGAATGTGTAGTGGGTTCAAATCCCATCGTTATGTTTCAATTCCTTATAGGTAGACTCAAAACCCGTCAAAGCTTCTGCGTTCTGAAAGTTTATTGCGTGTTTCAATTCCTTATAGGTAGACTCAAAACCTCGGAAACCGTACCATAGAACAGCAGCGCAAAATTATCGTTTCAATTCCTTATAGGTAGACTCAAAACGTTATTCAGCGTATATGGGATGCATTACCATTTACAGTTTCAATTCCTTATAGGTAGACTCAAAACATCGCCTGTAATCCTCCATAGTTCGTGTTGAACAACGTTTCAATTCCTTATAGGTAGACTCAAAACGTGGCTCTGGCTATTGCTGCACTTGTTATAGCTATGTTTCAATTCCTTATAGGTAGACTCAAAACTTATTCGGCGACGGATATGTCAGCTTCATATATCGGTTTCAATTCCTTATAGGTAGACTCAAAACTGGATAGAACTGTAGTTCTTCTGTTTTGTATTCATTTAGTTTCAATTCCTTATAGGTAGACTCAAAACGCTTGATTAACCACTTTGGTGTTTTGACAATCTCATGTTTCAATTCCTTATAGGTAGACTCAAAACTCAACTACTTGCACTTGGTCCTGGGGTAGCCCAGAGAGGTTTCAATTCCTTATAGGTAGACTCAAAACGAACTGAATCCCTTGATTGAAGCAGGAAGTCAGAGGCGTTTCAATTCCTTATAGGTAGACTCAAAACGTAGAAAAGGAATTGGCGGTAGTGATGCTGCAGCAAGTTTCAATTCCTTATAGGTAGACTCAAAACGTGGTCTCCGTTACTTCGTGCCTCGGTATTCAATTGTGTTTCAATTCCTTATAGGTAGACTCAAAACCATACCGAAGAAAAAAAATCAAAAAAAAGGAGTTGGGTTTCAATTCCTTATAGGTAGACTCAAAACAAAAACTGTATCCACTATTTCCGTCAAACTAGCTAGGTTTCAATTCCTTATAGGTAGACTCAAAACTAGATATGATAGGAGAAAGCAGATGTCCAACAGATTTGTTTCAATTCCTTATAGGTAGACTCAAAACGTTGACTTGGCTGACAAAGTAGGCATCCGACTTCCCAGGTTTCAATTCCTTATAGGTAGACTCAAAACCCATCAAACACGCATAATAAGCCAATTTTTAAAAAATATGCTTTTTAATTTTTCAAGTATAAAATCTGCAAATAGTTGAAATTGCTTAAATTCTATTTCCGTCGATCCCCGGGGGTTTTTACGCTATCTGACATCGACGGAAAATCCCTATTGATTTATATAATAACACAAATAACCTATTTTGTCATATATTATTTAGTCTTCAGCTTAGAATTTGGATATGTAAAATACTATCTGCAACGTTTATTTATCTACTAACTCATTATTTCAACACAACCAAATCCCTGGCTGTTTTTACTGCCTAACCCGGCGTCAACGGCCATTTGCAGAAGCTGGCGCGAACCTTCAACTATTAATTTACATGTATATCCCTTTATAATAAAATCTTTATATTTAATTATATGTAATTTGGGTTTTGTAAGGAGCTTAAAATACACCTTGTCTTTTGGCGGCTCTGTACCCGTAAATGCATAGTATTTTTTTCTTAGATTTTCTTCAACAATCCGGTTAAAATCTTCTTCCCCGGGTTGAAAGAAACAGGTATATTTTCTTCCGTCAGGTCTCAATAAAGTACTGTATGCCGTTATCGGAGACAAAGCCTGCAACTCTATTTTATCTTCTAGCACCCGCTGCCTGTTTATCTCAATTCTTCCGATTTCGAGTGTGTTAGCACCAAGGTTTATATCTTTTTTTAAAATTGTATTTGCAAAAGATTCGCAGAAATATTCATCCGGCGATGAAATTACAAGTTTAATGGGACTTTTAAATACCATGTTATTTTTTTCTTCATCAATATGGGCTTTACCTATGATATTAGAGAAGCAAAACAATTTAAACTTCCGGCTGTCTCCGTATCCTTTATTGTGAAGGAAATCAGAGAGTTCCTTGTCGATCATGTTGTATATAAAACCTTGTATGATATGGTTGTAATGTATTGGCAGAATAATATCCTTTTGTCCAATCATTTCAATACTTATATGCATCTGTCTCACCTTACACAAATAATATAAATTCCATATGATTTATATATTAGATAATATACTCCAAATTCCTTCTTTTATCTACTAAATTTTTCTTATGTTAAATGAGACAGATGCATAGTATTGGATAAACCTGTTACATAAAGGAAAAGAGATTTACAAATTAGTCGTCTGAGTTATTTTTTATTAAATCATCAGTAATCTTCTCAACCTCCTGAACATCTTTCAAAGCCTGTTCCAACTCTCTTTGCAGAGTGGTGTTATCGCTTGTCACTCTGGTATTCTCAGCTCTTAAGTCTTCAATTTCTCCCTGTTTGGACTCTAATTCTTTCTGCTTGTTTTCCAGCTCTTTTTCTTTCTCCTTAACAAGCTTTTCCTGTTCTTTAAGGAGTTTTTCCAATTCCTTAACAGCTTTTTTGTTGTCACCGTCTGAATTCTTTAATTCCTCCAGTTTCTGCTCAATAGCAGAAAGGTTGTTTTTTATGTTTGTAACGTTTGATGTCCCTCTCCAGTTGGATGATGCCAATGCCACAGTCGGAATCAGCATGATCAACAGTAATACTGATAATTTTTTTAGCTTTTTCATTTTGTCCCCCATTTTGATATTTTTAGTAATTTTTTATGCATCTTGTAGATTTGCATCTTTCCTGTCAAAATGCTTCAATATTATAAAACATTATAATAGCTTACTTCAACGAGTAAATTTTACCTGCGGAAAAAGCACAAAAAAAGGTTTGCCATAACCAAACCATTAAAACACGGCAAACCTTTTATAATCAACTTGTGATATTTGTGTATTCTGATTAATATTAACTGTTCCAGCTATTAACCTCACTCATATTTTCGTGCTCCAGTTCCTCCTGTTTCATTATCCTGAAGAACCGTACTGCAAACGGAATTGCAGTGAGCATGCTCAATACATCCGAAATGCTCTGTGTGATTTGAATTCCGAATAACCCCATGAGTGATGGCAGAATTATAATTAAAGGAATAAAATAAAGCCCCTGCCGTGTCAGTGCAAGAAATGTTGCTTCCTTATTTTTCGCAAGGGACTGGTGAAGCATGTTTGTGCTTACCGTTACAGACATTAACGGAAGTACGACGGACTGAAGCCTTAAGACAAATGTACCAATTTTTATTACCTCAGGATCATCCGGCCTGAAAAGTGCCATAATACCCGGTGCAAAAATAAAACATATAATTGCGGCCACTGTCATCATTGCACAACCAATCATCATAGTTACCTTATAAGCAGAACGTACCCGGTTGTAATTACGGGCACCGTAGTTATATCCTACAACAGGCTGGAACCCCTGTCCCACACCAAGCATTAGTGCCATTATAATAAAAGATACTTTTCCCACAATGGAAAAAGCAGCAACGGCAGAATCGCCAAAAACAGCTGCACGGTTATTAAGCAGTGATGAAGCAATACTTGCCAGCCCCTGGCGGAAGAAAGACGGTGCACCAATGCGGATAATCACCGAATATACGTCAAACTTCCATGAGATCTTGTTTACGCCTATTTTCATCACGCTATATTTACCCATAATGAATACCAACAGCAAAATTAAGCTCACAGCCTGACTGAGAATTGTTGCTACCGCTGCACCGGCTATTCCCATATTGAAAGTGAAGATGAATATGGGATCAAGAATGATATTTAAAATTCCTCCGGCCGACAGCCCAATCATTGACAGTGTGGTCTTGCCCTGGCAGCGCAAAAGATGGTTCATGACAAAAGAAGCACACATTATTGGAAAGCCAACAAGAATATAATCTGCATAGCTTTCTGCATATGGCAGTATTGTTTCGGTGGCTCCTACAAAACGCAATATTGGAGCCATAAACAATTTGCATAACAACGCCAGGATTATTCCGCTTATAACCGAAGCAAAAACTGCGGATGAAGCAACCTTATCGGCCTCTTCAGACTTTTCTTCTCCAAGATATATGGAAATTCTGCTTCCTGCACCGCTTCCAATCGTAAACCCTACTGCCTGAAGGATCGCAGTTAGCGGAAACACTACACCGACCGCAGCACTTGCACTTGTTCCAAGCTGGGAAACAAAAAAAGTATCCGCCATATTATAAATTGAAGATACCAGCATGCTGACTATAGTGGGTGCGGATAACCTTAATATCAGCTTCGTCATCGGGGTTTTTGTCATTAAATCGTATTGCTGTTGTTTCTTTGACGCATCCATTTTGATTTTGCTTACATGTCCTTTCAATATGGTATTAATTATATTTAACAACAATCCCCTGAAATGGTCAATCAGGGACTTACAAAATCCTCATTGCGAAATCAGTTTTTCTGCCCGCTTTTTTGATATTTGGGAAGAGTTACCGAAAATGTTGTTCCAGCTCCCACCTTGCTTTTAACAGCAATTTCACCCCTGCAGAGCTCCACAATCCGCTTCACTATTGAAAGCCCAAGCCCGTTACCGTGGGTTGAGCGGGATTTGTCAGCCTGGTAAAATTTATCGAAAATGTGCTTTACGGTGTATTCATCCATGCCCTTTCCGCTGTCAGTTATTTTAAAATGTATTTTATCGTTTGTATCATACAGTATTATCGAAATTTTGCCGTTTTCATCGGTATATTTAATAGCATTGTCTATTAAATTAATCCAAAGATGGGACAGCATTTCTTCATTATTGTAGATCCTGACTTTTGAAAGATTCAGGTTAATGTCGATGTTTTTCCTGCTCCACTGCTTTTCAAGAAGTATTATGCAGTTTCTTATTTGCTCATCAAGATCGTACTCGGTCTGGTCTGTTATGAACTGCTGGTTTTCAAATTTCGTAAGCAAAAGAACATTTGATGACATGTTGGTAAGCCTTTCGGCCTCGGAGATGATGATTTCGGTGTATTCCCTTCTTTTTTCTTCGGAAAGATTCTCGTTTTGCAGTTGCCTTGCAAAACCCCTGATTGAAACTATTGGTGTTTTGAATTCATGGGAGAAGTTGTTTATAAAATCATTGCGGAACATTTCAATACTGCCAAGTTCTTCGGCCATATGATTAAAATTCCTGAGCAATACGGCAATCTCGGAATCATTGTTGATTTCCGGCACCCTGACGCTGAAATCACCCTTTGCTATTATTTTTGTGGCATTTATCAGTTGGTGCAACGGTTTTAAAAATTTTTCGCTCACCATTGCAGATAACGATGTGCCTATTATACTGCTTACGAGCAGTGCTATAAACGGTGAAAGAATAGGAGTAAAAAATGGGAACGGAAAAAAATCCAAAGCGTAGAAAAACAGGAAACAAACCGATGTCAGCAACCCTGCAGCCAGCATAATAAAAAATATGAAAAGCACCATTGTAATATTAAGAGATTTTATTTTTCTCATGCCTTGCCACCGCCTTATATCCAAGCCCTCTCACCGTTATTATCTCAAAATCTGTGTTGTCCTTAAACCTTTCCCGTAAACGGTTTATGTGAACATCCACAGTCCGCTCATCGGTATCCGAATTCATATCCCAGATCTCATCCATTAAACTGCGCCGTGTAAATATTTTGTTCTGGTATGACAGCAATTTAAATAATAACAGGAATTCCTTGTTGGGTAATTCCTGGACATTATCTCCCCTCGTAACGGTAAATGAGTCATAATCCAAAACCGTTTCTCCAATTATAAGTTTATGCTCATTAACTATCTGGGACCTTCTCAGCAGAGCTGCAATTCTAAGTATCATTTCCTCTTCATCCACAGGTTTTACAATATAATCGTCGGTGCCGACAATAAACCCCTTCTTCTTATCTTCAGGGGCTTCTTTCGCTGTTACCATCAATATCGGAATATTGTTATTGTTCTCTCTTAAGGTTTTTGTAAATTCGTAGCCATCCATGCAAGGCAGCATAAGGTCAAGAACAATCAGGTCCACATGATGTTTATCCATTTTCTCCAGTGCGTCAATCCCGTCATTTGCGAGGATGACTTCATACCCATTCTGGGTTAATACCGCTTCCATCAGCTTTCTGGTATTATAATCATCTTCAACAACCATAATGCAAAACACTGAAGATCCTCCCTGCATAAAAATTAAGCTAATATACCGGCTGGTATATGGTTGGCCTGCAATTAAAAATTTTACTGAATTATTTTACCAGCAAAATATTAACTGTTTGTTAACAAAGAATTTTATAAAATTATAAACATTTTTTTAGGATTTGTTTAAATTCAGTTTATATTTACTAATTATAATATCTCATGTGGTTACACCATGCAATTATTTGTGTTGGGAAAATATACTATATGAAAAAAATATTAAGGATTTGTTCCAGTGTGCTATAATTACTGATTAGCCGCCCATTTTGGTTCAAATTAAGGAGAGATGGTTATGGGACATTTAAGAGAAAGACTTATACGTTTTATGTACGGAAGATACGGCGTAGACCAGCTGTACTATGCCTTTGCTATATTATGCTTTATTTTGCTTATAATTAATTCATTTATTCATTCCCCTGTACTGGCAATTATCATGTGGGCCGTTCTTATACTCATGATTTTCAGAACATTATCCAAAAATATATATAGAAGACGCAAAGAAAACGAAAAATTCATGGAAGCATGGATTTGGACAAAAAAGAAAATACTTTTTACAATACGCAGAATAAAAGAAATAAGATCTCATCGCTATCATAGATGTCCTCACTGCAAGGCAATGCTCAGATTGCCATACAAACGAGGAAAGCATACGGTACAATGCCCTAAGTGCAATAATGAGTTTAGAATGCGTGTAATTATATAGACATTTTTGATTTTTCATAAAGGAGCTGAGTTAGTTGAGGATATTGGTTGATGCAATGGGCGGGGACAATGCACCGAAAGAAATTGTAAAAGGCTGCATAGAAGCAATAAACGCTCAGGAAGGTTTTGAAATAGAATTTTTAGGTGATCCGAGGAAAATTGAAGACTGCCTGAAAAATGAATCATTTGACAGAAGCAGGGTTTTTATAACAGAAACATTTGATGAAATAACAAATTCCGATAAGCCAACAGAAGCAATAAAAAAGAAACAGAATTCATCGCTTATTGTTGGTATGAAAAAGATAAAATCCCAAACCGCCAATGTTTTTATTTCTGCAGGCAGTACGGGAGTACTGCTTGCCGGCTCTCTTTTAATTGCGGGAAGAATTAAAGGAGTGGTAAGGCCGGCACTGGCACCCGTTGTTCCGTCCATTAACGGGCATACAATGATAATTGATGCTGGAATGAATACACAAATCAAGCCGATTAATTACCTTCAGTTTGCAATAATGGGCACCGAATACATGAGGTATGTGTATAATATTGAAAATCCGCGTGTTGGTCTTATAAACGTAGGTACCGAAGAAAACAAGGGAAGTGAGATAGTTAAGAATGCGTATGACATACTGAAAAACGCAAATATTAATTTCGTTGGAAATATTGAAGGCAGGGATATACCTGAAGGCAACGTGGATATTGTTGTCTGCGATGGTTTTGTCGGGAACACAATGCTTAAGGTTATGGAGGGTACCGGTACTTATATCTTGCATCAGCTGAAAAAAATGTATTCCAGCAGTATATGGGGTAAAATCAGCTATTTAATGGTTAAGCATGAACTGAAAAAGCTCATGAAGCAGATTGATCCTGAAGAAATCGGCGGAACTCCCATATTAGGGGTTAACGGAATTATTTATAAATGCCATGGAAATTCAAAGGCAAAAGCCATTAAAAATACAGTGCTAAAAGCATGCAGCTCGGCATGTATGAATGTTATGGATCGCCTGACATCTACATTTGCTCAAATGGAAACCGGTAAAACATAAGTTTTACCGGTTTTTTAATAATACTTATAACTTTGAAATTTCTGTCCGGAATTTTACGCTGCCTACATTTGCTCTCTTAACTCATTTAAGAGCTTTTCAATTCTTTGAGCCACGTCTTTAAGCGCTCCGTCCTCAAAAGGAGATATAAGGCCTGCTTCTTTAATCAAATCAGCAAACAGAGCCTCACCACCCTGCGAAGCGAAGCGTACATATTTTCTGAATGCTCCGTCATAGTCTTTCAGCGATTCAAGCAGGAACTCAAAAGCAACAACCTGGGCAAGGCAGTAGTCTATATAATAGAATGGGGTTTCATAAATGTGCATCTGGTACTGCCAGCGGGTTCCCTTTGACAGATATGGTATTCCTTCGGTGCTGAGATATGGCCTGAACTGGGCCTCAAGCCTGTTCCATGTTTCGTTCCTTTCTGCCGGAGTCATATCGGGGTTTTCATAAACAATATGCTGGAAGTAATCAACAATGGTGCCATAAGGAATGAAGGAAAGTGCATCAAAAATATGCATGAATTTATACTTGGTTGCATCTTTCCCGAAAAACTTATCCATATACTTCTCAGCAAAGAACTCCATGCTCATCGAGTGGGTTTCAGCGGTTTCCATACCGCCCACGCTGAGTTCAAGAGAGAACCTGTTGTCTTTTGTCATATAATCGGCAAATGCATGGCCTGCTTCATGGGTAACAACGTCAATATCAGCAGATGTGCCGTTAAAGTTTGCCAGTATGAATGGCTGTTTGTATTTTGCGAAGTAAGTGCAATAACCTCCACCCCATTTATTTTTCCGTGAATCCACATCAAAGGCTTCGGTTTCCATCATCATATCGAAGAATTTGCCTGTTTCCTCACTCATATCATGGTACATAACCTGAGCGGCCTTGAAAATTCCATCCCTGTCGAGTATCGGCTTTGGATCTCCGCCCGGTACATACACATCGTTATCATACAATTTGAAATCTTCTATTCCCATGCGCTTAGCATTTTCAGTTTTCAGCCTTGAAATGACCGGAACAAGATCGTTGAGCACATTATTCCGGAATTTCTCAACCATTTTATGATCAAAGCTTATACGATTCAGCCTGTGGTAGCCTAATTCAATATAGTTTTTGTATCCCATTTTCTTAGCCATTCTGTCACGGACTTTTACCAGCTTGTCATATAACGAATCCAGTTCTTCCGAATGTTTCTCAAGGCCCTTCCCCAGCACTTCGTAAGCTTCTTTACGAGTTTGCCTGTCATCATCCTTCATGTATTTGCGAAGTATTGTCAATGGTATTTCTTCGCCTCTGAAGTTGAAAGTCATTCCTGACATTAATTTTGAGTATTCTGTTGTAAGACGGTTCTCTTCAATCATTTCATCAATTATTTCAGGCGACATTGACTTGCTTACCACCTCGTAATATTTAAAAAGAACCGGTGAAAGCTTCTTCTCGAGTTCTGCCCTGAAAGGACTCTCAATCATTGCCACGATGCATTGATGCATATAATTGCTGAATTTTGGACCCGTTTCATCATAATACTCAACTTCTTTAAGATAAAACTCGTCCACTGTGTTTAAGGTATAACGCATATAGGCAAGGCTGTTGGCTGTATCAAATTCTTTTTTTATTTCCAATAACCTTTCCCGTGCTTTAAGCACTTCGTCAGCCGATTTTGCATTTTTAATCTGTGACAGGAGATTTTCCAGTTCTCCCTGGACCGATTCCAATGATACCCTTTCATACTTTAATTCAGAAACTTTCATAATATAACCCTCTCATTTCTGTTTTAATTACCTTGTAAAACATTTTGCAACAGTTTTATTACCTTATTATAGCATAATATGCTAAAATAATTAAAGTTATAAAATCATTATAGTAATACCGGGAAAATGTGAAAGGGCAGAAATAAAAACAGAGTAAACCGAAGTTACTCTGTTTTTGTCAATTTATAAAGAACAGCTCCATGTGGATTTACGTTTGCACCGACAAAATCCGAAGCCGGGCCAATATCTTCATGTTTCCACAGATCCCTGATTTTATATGTACCTTTGATTCCAAGCCTTGAAAGGCTTATGCACGGCCTTGTAACAGTATATGACGTATTGAAAAACGCTACGTATTTACCACCATCAACATCATTGCTCGCCCAGATGACAGTGTCTCCTGTGCGCATAATCTGCTTTGCGCCGTAAGAGTGCTTAAGCAGTCTCAAAACCTCGTGATTTGTAAGCAGCCTCAACGTCCATTCATCGTTGTCGCGCAGCTCGCCCCCCACCATCAGCGGGGAACGGAAAATGCACCAAAGAGTCATCATTGTAATTTGCTCGTCTTTTGTCAGCCGGCAGTACCTTGAATCTTGATCATGGCCGGGCGTGTTGATGCATATGTGCCCTAACGGAAGCATATCGCAATCAGGCCAGCATCCTTCGTTTACATAAGGGCTCCACTGATTGCATTTATCGAACATGTCATACAACTGTTCCCAATTGTCCCAAAAGTCACCGGTCATCCGCCACATGTTTGCGTGTTTCGAAAGATGTTCAGCTTCTTCAATTACGGCAGGCCCCGGAGACAAGCTTAAAACCATTGGTCTTCCGCAATTATCGATTGCGCGGCGGATCATTTCTATTTCCCTTTTTGCAGAATAAGGCTGAGATGGCTTGAACTCTGTATTGCATATATCGTCCACTTTTACATAGTCCGCTCCCCAGCTTGCATACAACTCAAAAAGGGAATTATAATATTCCTGAGCTCCTTCGGCATCAGGGTTTACACCATACATATCGGTGTTCCACGGGCAAATGGAGTAAGGATGCGCAATATCTCTTGCAGTGACATTTGTCCCTTTTATGGGCGTTGCTGCATGCACAGCCTGCCTTGGAATTCCCCTCATGATATGTATTCCGAATTTAAGACCCAGCTTGTGGATATAATCAGCAATTGGCTTAAAACCTGCCCCATTCCTTGATGATGGAAAACGATTCACGGCAGGTATCAGGCGGGAAAACTGATCCATCTCAAGAGGATAAAAATGATTGTATGCTGTGGACTTAGCTTTTGGCTCATACCACTGGATATCACAGACAATATATTCCCACCCGTAATCTTTCATATATTTTGCCATATACTCAGCATTGCCTAAAAGTTGTTCCTCATTTACCGACGCACCATAGCAATCCCAGCTGTTCCAGCCCATTGGAGGTGTCAATGCTACTTTATTTTTGTCCATAAAATCACCATCCTTCCAGGTAAGAAACGCAAGTCTTGCTTCCCCCTGCATTATTACACTTTAAACAGTGATACGACGCTTAAAAGCTTTTCGGAACTTTCTTTTACTATTCTTGCCTGTTCAAGCACTTCATTGGCTTTTATTGCGACGATATTTGCTTCATTTGCCATATCAGTCGTTTCAGCAGATCCTTCTGTAGCTGCTTCCGCAACATCGTTAATGATCTTCATAATGCTGTGAACTGCTGAATACAATTCTTCCGAAGTGGCACTGAAATCCGTTACCATGTCATCAATCATATTAGCGTCGCTATTATATTTCTCTCCGGTTTCAACAAGCATATCGTAGTCTTTCGCTACCTTGTTTTCCAGGAAATCCAGAACCTGTTCCGAGCATTCCGACAAGTTATGTACCGACTCGAGAACCTGCTTGGTTACTTTTTGAATCTCTGAAGCAGTTCTCCTTGAATTTTCGGCGAGGTTTCTTATTTCTTCGGCAACAACTGCAAAACCTCTCCCTGCTTCTCCTGCCTGGGCAGCTTCAATTGTGGCATTCAATGATAACAGGTTTGTACGGGATGCAATCTCTAAAATTGCATCTGACAGAATGCTTATCCTTTCAACTGCTTTCGCTTTTTCAATGGCTTCTCTAAGCTTCGTGGAATTATTGGTCCTTATTTCCATCGCACTCTTCTGCGATTCCATAGCATTATCCCGCAGTTCATTGGCTCTTTTACTGATTTCTCCGGCAGATTCGGCACCTTTCTGGGCCTTGTTTGCAATAGAATCAATAGCCCTCTCTATCTCTGTTGTGGTGGCATTCATTTCCTCTGCCATTGCAGACGTTTCTTCCATCTTTGCAGACAATTCCTGGATAATAGACGACATAACGTGGATTTCATCGGTCAGTTTGGACATATTCTCACTCGAAACCGAAATGGCATTTCCCACGCTTTTTGCTTCTGAAATAACATTCTTGATAATCCTGGATACATTTTCATTTATCTTTTTGAAACACCTTGTTAATTCACCTATTTCATCACGCCTTTTTGCATATTTTTCGTTCACGTCTACGGTGAAGTTCCCTTCAGACATAACAATACACTGCTTTGTTAATTCGGTTACCGGTTT
>Ga0134105_1001470_pt1 | contig 16825 bp, 15 predicted proteins | sample 16_3_2metaG_FD_94457 | JGI IMG/M metagenome (GOLD analysis project Ga0134105, IMG submission 94457) | Switchgrass degrading microbial communities from high solid loading bioreactors in New Hampshire, USA - 16_60_3.3_214_A3 metaG | ecosystem: Engineered > Bioreactor > Semi-continuous > Anaerobic... | reverse complement strand
TGGAGGATTATACATATCATTTAGAACCAGGAAACGAAATGAATCTCGGTGCTCATATGCTGGAAGTATGTCCCACCATTGCAGCCGGGAAACCGAGAGTTGAGGTTCACCCTCTTGGAATCGGCGGTAAGAGTGATCCGGCAAGACTTGTGTTTGACAGTGCCGCAGGACCTGCCGTTTGCGCTTCGCTGATAGATTTGGGGAACAGATTCCGCCTGGTTATCAGTGTAGTCGATACAGTCGAAGCAACTCATGATATGCCTAAACTGCCTGTTGCCCGCGTACTGATGAAACCGCAGCCTTCATTGTCAGTTGCTACGGAAGCATGGATTCACGCAGGCGGCGCTCACCATACCGTATACTCGCAAAACGTTACTGTAGAGCAGTTGACAGATTGGGCTGAAATGTGCGGAATCGAATGCATCGTAATTGACAAGGATACCAAAATTAATTCTTTGATTAAAGAATTAAGATGGAATGAAATAGCTTATAAACTTATGTAAACATTGTATTTTGAATGTTTTACCGGACAGACTCTCAGAAATATGTGAATTATAAGGTGCCTGTAGAGTAAGGTCAAGTTAGCTATTCAGCAGTCCTTCAGCTGGGATGCCGGGGTGTTGCCTTACTTTCGGCACCTTTTTTATGATTCTATAGTAAATGTCGGGGGTACCGTTAAGATATGAGGTGCCCCCAAAAGTTAGATTTTAATGATGAGACGGCTTGAGCTGCCTTGATTTTTTATTCAGCTAAGAATAATATCAAAAGGTAAATACTTTAGGAGGGCGACTGACGGGATTTCTGATTACAGGATTCAGAGAATAAAGGATATATCAGCATTCGATTATTATACACAAATAAAAATATTAACAACGGAAACAAATATTTACAAATAGTAAATGAATGTTAGAATATAAGTATTGATATTATTTGGAGGTAAGGTAATGAAAAAATGTCCTAATTGTAACTTTGAAAACAGGGATGAAGCATCGTTTTGTACAAAATGTGGCAATAAACTTCAAGAGCAATCATTAGATACCGATGTTAATGTTAAACGGAATATAGCTACGCCCCAAGATACTGATTCTACTGTTAATCGGGTTATTAGACCTGCCGTTCAGCCTTCAACAAGCGTTAACATATCTGTTGAAACTCCAAAGAAAAAATCTAAAGCATTAGTATATATTTTAGGACTAGTGGCAGTTATTGCGGTTATTTTTCTCGTAATGAGTATTTCTTTCGCTAAACCGGCAGAAAAACTGATTCAAGGATTAATTAAACTTTCAAAGATGGATAAGTGCACAGCAACTACAACTATTGACATAGATTATGATGGGGATGAGAAGGAAGCCGATTTAATCAATGATATAACAGTTAAACTCGAAACAGCTGCTGATTTGAATGAACTGTTTGCCCAAATAACTTTAGATTTATTGTATAGTAATAAATCTGTGGTTCAGGTAGCAGCGGGACTGAATGACGAGGATTTTTACGTTGATCTTAAAGATTTACATAAAAAAGTATTTTATCAGGATGTAGAAGATGTGATTCCCAATTATCCTGATTATGCAAACGATTATAAAATATTGAAAAAGGCATTTGACGGAATTTCTCTGAAATTTGATACAAAAAAATACATGAAAATTGTGAATAATGTTCTTGATGATAATATAAAAAGCTCCGGCAATAAGATTATTTTATCTTTGGATTTGGACACAATATCAGAATTGATGACAGCGCTTTTGGAAGAAGCCGAAGATGACGATAAGTTAATGGAATCTGTCAGAAAGAATGCTATTGATTTTATAAATCAAATCGTCAAAGAAAAGAAAAAGCTGAAAATTATTGATGCAGATGATTTGGAGGAAACGCTTGAAATAATCGAGGATAAAGATGATTTTGAGGAGTATTACCAGAATGCGATAAGCAGTGCCTTGGTGAGATTTGATAATATGGTTTCTGATGCTGACGAAATACCTGAATTGGAGCTTATATTCAGGTTGGGGGCAGGCAATGCAATTAAGGGTGTGGATTTTACAGCTGAAATTAATGATAACGTCAAGATATTTGTACAGTCTGAAATAAAAAGCGGCGCAAATTTCAAAAAGTTTAACAGAAAAGACTCCATTGAGATCAGTGACCTAATGTCCGGCGGAGATATTGAAGATGTGGTTGAAGAAATAACGGATAATCTTATAAAAGCCGTTAAGAAAAATAAAGACTTGACGAAAAAGATTGAAGATTTAACAGGACAAGACGTAGAAGATGCTATTGAAATGTTGATGTACGGAGCCTCAAACTTTATCCCATAATTTTAAATATCAATATTCAAAAAGGATGCGCCATAAAAGCCGGTCAAAATGCCCGGCTTCTATGTTTTTGTTATAATGTATAAACTTAAGCTAAGTTCCATAATAAGTAATATTGTTAGGTCCAGATAAAAAAATTACAAAAATTTATATTTTTTATATTACAAAACGACAACTTATGATATAATTTTATATGCATTAAATATATATGGGTTAGGGAGGAAATAAAAATGAGGGCTACCGGTTATGTAAGAAAGCTGGACTCACTTGGAAGAATAGTATTACCTAAGTCGCTACGTAAGGAGCTTAATATTAATGAAGGCGATGACATTGAAATGTATGTAGACGAAAATGGGAATGTTGTGCTTGATAAGTATACTCCCAGGTGTGTATTCTGTGATGCCGCAAAACCCAATACAATCGATTTTAAAGGAAAGGTCATATGTACCGATTGCTTGAAAGATATGTAGTATTTAATTGACTTGTAAAATTTAACATGCGAATTGCGACGGCGGTATATTACCGCCGTATTTTTATGGGTATAAATATATGTAACACTTATTTATTTGGAGGTTCCGCATGCATTTCCGAGAGTATTTTGAAGATATGGAAGAGAAACTCTTATCAGAATTTGCCACTTTAAGCAAGGATAGCAAAGGCCGTGAAAGGGAAGAAAAGCAATGCGATATAAGAACCGTTTTCCAGCGTGATCGGGACAGGATTATTTATTCTAAAGCATTCAGACGACTAAAGCATAAAACTCAGGTATTTATTTCCCCGGAAGGAGATCATTACAGAACGAGACTCACCCACACTCTTGAGGTTTCTCAAATAGCAAGAACTATAGCCAGATGCTTAAGATTGAACGAGGATTTAACAGAAGCTATTGCCTTAGGCCATGATTTGGGACATACACCTTTTGGACATGCAGGGGAAAGAGTCCTTAACAGAATCAGCAGTTTTGGCTTCAAGCACAATGAACAGAGCGTCAGAGTTGTTGAGGTTCTGGAAAAGGATAGAAAAGGCTTAAATCTAACTTGGGAGGTAAGAGACGGAATACGTTGTCACACCGGACAAGAAATGCCGTCAACTCTTGAGGGGCAGGTGGTTCGATTCGCCGATAAAATAGCCTATATTAATCATGATATTGAGGATGCAATACGCGGAGGTATTATCAAAGAAGAAGATTTACCCAAAGAATGTACCGAAGTTTTGGGAAAAACCTCGTCATTACGTATTAATAATATGATTACTAATATTATTATAAATAGCTATGATAAAAATTTTATATGCATGAGTCCGGAATTTCAGAAATGCAGTAAATTACTCAGAGACTATATGTTTGAAAATGTTTATATTGGATCTATTGCAAAAAAGGAAGAATCAAAAGCAGAGCTTATGATTGAAGAACTGTTTATATACCTTATGAAAAACCCCCACCTGCTTCCTGAAGACTCCCAAAAGGCAATTGAGACAGAGGGGCTTGAGAGGACAGTTTTGGATTATGTTGCAGGAATGTCAGATCGATATGCTGTAAAGATATTCCAGCAAATTTACATACCTGCTCCATGGTAAAATAATTCAGTCTGTTGCTGGTTATGTGTTATGATTGGTTTTTGAGACGAGGCCAGGGATCAAGATTTTTTATCAGCAAAATATTTACCCAATAGGAAGGAAAAACAGACATTCTGTCGAATAATAAAATTTATGAGGTTACGATATGTTTTACCCTGAAGAATTGATTGAGGAAGTCAGAGTACGAAATGATATCATTGAGGTAGTATCAAGCTATGTAAAGCTTGAAAGGAAGGGCAGAAGATATTTTGGCTTATGTCCGTTTCACAATGAAAAATCGCCTTCTTTCTGTGTTGAACCATCAAAACAGTTGTTCTATTGCTTTGGGTGCAATAAAGGTGGAAGTGTCATCCAGTTTATAATGGGTATTGAAAATTTAGATTTTTTGGAAGCGCTAAAGTTTCTCGCTGACAGAGTCGGGATTGTGCTCCCGGAGCCTGAGGATACCATGGAAAGGGAGAAATCCCAATTAAGAAAACATATACTGGATATTAACAGAGAGGCTGCAAGGTTCTTTTTCTCAACGTTAGCAAGCAAAAATGGTGCAAGAGCACAGGCTTATTTAAAAAAACGCGGACTTACCGAAAATACGGTTAAACAATTTGGTTTAGGATTTGCACCCGGCGGTTGGAATGAATTAACGATAAATCTTTTGGATAAAGGAGTGGGAAAAGACTTATTACTGTCATCAGGATTGTCCATACAGACCAAAACCGGAGAATTGGTTGATAGATTCAGGAACAGAATAATGTTTCCAATTTTCGACATACGAGGGAATATTGTAGGATTTGGCGGCAGAGTTATCGATGACACTCAGCCAAAGTACATGAATTCACCGGATACGCCGGTGTATAACAAAAGTCGTGAGCTTTACGGACTTAACTTTGCCCGGCAGAGTAAAAGCAGGAAATTGCTGATAGTAGAAGGCTATATGGATGTTATTTCATTGCATCAGGCGGGAATAGATTATGCCGTCGCATCTTTGGGGACTGCACTTACCCAATCCCAGGCATGGATACTTAAAAAATACGCTGAAGAGGTGATAATAGCGTACGACTCAGATTCTGCAGGACAAGCCGCCACATTGCGGGGACTCGATATACTGGAAAAAGCAGGTTGTAATATCAGAGTTCTGTTAATTCCCGATGGCAAGGATCCCGATGAATATATCAGGAATAATGGACCGGAAAAGTTTAAAAACCTTGTGGATAGGGCAATATCTCTGCTGGACTACAAAATCAGGGCAGAGAAAAATATGTATAATTTGGATACTTTAGACGATAAACTAAAACTACTTAACAGTATTGCGGACATATTGGCCGCTCATGACAATAACATTGAAAGGGAGTTGTATGCAAAGAATTATGCGCAGCAATACGGAATATCGCTGGAATCATTGAACGGCGAAATACAAAAAAGAAGAAGCAGACAGTTATCAAGAGAAAAAACGTATCAACTGAGTAAGAACACGGTATCTGAAAGGGGATTTCCAGAATTCCCGCAAATTGACCCTAGATTTGGCGAATTAGAGCATATGTTATTGGTGATGCTCTGTAATGAGAATCGTTTGTTTGATAAAGTGTCAAAAGAATATAACCTTGATGCTTACATAGATAAAGGTGCAAGAAAAATTGCTGAAAGACTCTATAAGAGACTGGAACAGAACAAAACTTGTGTTCTTGCTGAGCTGCTGAATGTATTGGACCACAGGGAAGCATCTTACATGGTGCGGGTCGCAGAAACAAACAGTGGTTTGGAGGATGCCGATAAAGCGACACAGCAAATACTCAATAAACTGGAAATATTAAAGTTGGAAGATATGCAGAAACAGACGCTTGAAAGGATCAAAAATGAAGAAGATGGAATGATAAGGCAGAAATTGGGGCTCGAGTTCAGTAAAAGAGCAGAGAGAATCGCTGAACTTAAGAGAATGACGTAGGAATTTGAAAAATACGAGGGGTGGAAAAATATATGGCAGAAAGCAAAAATAAGAAAGCCGATTCTTTAGAGAATGAAAACAATAATGATATAAGTGTTAAAGATAGTGATATAGAGGTATCAAAAAATTCATTATCTGAGGAGAATTTGGCTTCTGACGAAAAAACCAAAAATAAACAAATAAACAAAGATGAAATGAAAGATCCCAAACACGTTTTAAGGGAACTAACCAGGGAAGGAAAAGAGAAGGGCATGCTGACCTATCATGAGATAGAGGATGCCTTTGAACACGTGGATATTTCCCCGGAGCAAATAGAGAAGATTTATGAAACACTTGAAAAACTAGGTATAGATATAGTTCCGGAAATTGGCGAAGAGGATTTTGACGTAATTCCGTTTATAGATAAAGAAGGCGAAAAAGAAGACGAAGATGATTTAAGTATTCCTGAAGGTATCAGTATTGATGATCCCGTAAGGATGTATTTAAAAGAGATTGGCAAGGTTCCCCTTCTGACAAGTGAAGAAGAGATTGAACTTGCCAAAAGGATGGAAAAAGGTGATGAGGAAGCCAAAAAGAGACTGGCAGAAGCAAATTTGAGGCTCGTTGTAAGTATAGCCAAACGCTATGTTGGCCGTGGGATGTTGTTCCTGGATCTTATACAGGAAGGAAATTTAGGTCTTATAAAAGCTGTAGAAAAATTTGATTTCAGAAAAGGTTTTAAGTTCAGTACCTATGCTACCTGGTGGATAAGGCAGGCTATAACCAGAGCAATTGCAGACCAGGCCAGAACGATACGTATTCCGGTTCATATGGTTGAAACCATAAATAAACTCATTCGCGTATCAAGACAGCTTCTCCAGGAACTCGGCAGGGATCCTACACCGGAAGAGATCGCAAAAGAGATGGGTATGAGTGAAGAAAAGGTTCGTGAGATCCAGAAAATATCTCAGGAGCCGGTGTCATTGGAAACTCCTATTGGTGAAGAAGAGGATAGTCATTTAGGCGATTTCATACCGGATGATGACGCTCCGGCACCGGCTGAATCGGCTGCTTTTACCCTGCTAAAGGAGCAGCTTATTGATGTATTGGATACCCTTACACCAAGAGAAGAAAAAGTACTTAGACTGCGTTTTGGATTGGATGACGGAAGAGCCCGCACTCTGGAAGAAGTTGGGAGAGAATTTAATGTTACGAGAGAAAGAATACGCCAGATAGAAGCCAAGGCGTTAAGAAAGCTTCGCCATCCGAGTCGCAGCAAGAAGCTGAAGGACTTTTTAGATTAACATAATTGGAAGATAAAAAAGGAGGTGTTTTAGAATGTTACTGAGACATCTCCTTTTTAGTATAATGATGTATTTCAGAGAAACTCTTTTAACTGCTGCACGTTGTTTTCTTCAAATTTAAGCAATCTTTCCATAAGGTTAATAATATTGGAGTCTGCATTTTTATATTTTTTCAGGTTCTTAGTGGCATTAATAATACCCATATTACTTCCTATAATCAGCATTTCAGCAATATGTGATGGGGTTTTATCAGCAAGTGTCTGAATATTAATCATCAAATAGGTTTTAATCTTATCCAGAGCGCTAATCCCTTTCTCATCATATCCATTTTCATTAAGTGCCTTCTTTGCTGCAATATGGATTTCTTTATACTCATTAAACTGCGATTCCAAGTGTCTTTTAAAATTATTATCTTGGACAATTCCTATCAACTGTTTTATTGTTTCTACACCCATTTGTGAATTCTGGTAGACAAAATTTAATAGCTCAGCATTACCATTCATTTTTCAGCACGCTCCTTTGAGATTAGTATCACCATAAATACTAAATATATCATAAAAATTCATGCCAAAATAATTGTTAATCCCTGAGGCGTATTCCGGTTCATATGGCTGAAACCATAAATAAACTTATTCGCGTATCAAGACAGCTTCTCCAGGAACTCGGCAGTGATTCAACACCGGAAGAGATCGCAAAAAAATCTTCACCATCCGAGATGCAGCAAGAAACTTAAAGAATTTTTGGATTAAAAATCGAGAAAAAACAGAAGCACACGTAATGTATAAATTCGCCGTGTGCTTTTTGTTTATGCAAGTACAGTTTATAGAGATATTGACTTAAAAATCGGATTTTTGATTTTTAAGAGCATTCCCTATACCTCTAAGAGATTTGCTCAATATGTATTTTTTCTTTTATTATTGTTTTTTCTTCGGGGGTTAAATCCATACGGGGCCTTCTGACATAACCAACCGGAATTCCTCTGAATTCATTCAATACGTATTTAATTATTGCCTGGGGCTTGCCAAAGGTTTCCAGTAAGTTAAGTGCGGGCAGCAGCCTTTTGTAGATTTCTAACCCTCTCTTTAAGTCTTTCTTGTTTACGATGCTGTCGAACAGGTCAACGCAATCGCGGGGGGCGAAGTTGGCGGCTACAGAAATCCAGCCGTGGCTTCCGCTTGCAAAGCTTTCTAAGGCCATATTATCACACCCGCATAATATCGACCAGTGCTCGGGGGCGTTTAATATTAAATTGGTCTGGTTGCGGATATCCTCGGTGGAATCCTTTATAGCTGCCACGTTTTTGAGATCATATAGCTTGGAAAAAGTATCCTGTTCTATAGTAACTCCGGCTGACCCTGGGTTATTGTAGACTATTATCGGGAAGTCACAGACATCGTTAATATGCTTATAGTGCTCAAAGATTTCATCCTGTGTCGGGTGGCAGTAGAAAGGCGGCAGGATCATAGCTGCTTCTGCATCGCATGCCTTGAGATTATTTACTAAATCTATCACATCTTCTGTACGCTCGCGTGTAGCACCGGCAATAACCGATACACGATCCCTTATGTACGGGACTATTTCTTGGATATACTGCTTGTGTTCGGAATTGGATACATTCTGGTATTCTCCTGTTGCTCCAAGGAGGCAAATTCCCTTTATGCCATTATCTATCAGCCAGTCAAGATGCTTTTTGGCAGCTTCAATATTAAAAGAACCGTCCTTATTAAATGGAGTAACAACTACAGCGTAGACACCAGAGATTTTTTTGTTCATGGAATCGACTCCCTTCAAAATCATCACTAATCACTATTGATTTATGTATAATCTAAAATTAACATGTAATAGCGCAAATGTCAATATAATATTGACACAATAAAGAATTTTATGATAAAATTAGATAAAACACTAATCACTATTGATGAGGGAAAAAAGAAATGAATGAAGAACTAAGGCTGCTAATATTAAATTCAATAGAGGAAAGCAGCGTTCCGGTTGGCGCTGTGTATCTTAGCAATCGGCTGGGTGTTCCATCGGCGACAATTGGGCGTGTTATGAGCTCTCTGGAACAGGAAGGGTACATTGAAAAAGTTAGCAACAAGGGACGCCGGCTCACAGTTAAAGGAAGATGTTATTTACAGGATCAGAAAGACCGGAGGCACAAATTAAAAACTGCAAGCAAGTTGCTTAATATTGTTGAAAGTATTTCAAAAGAGCGGTTGCTGGAGATATTGCAGGTACGCTTGCTATTGGAGGATCTGACTGTGGAGCGGGCATGTAAGGAGGCAACTGATCAGGAACTGCAAGAGCTTGACAAAATCATGCTGGACTATGCATATGATTTGAGATACGGTGGTTTGGGCAATGAGTATGATTTGCAGCTTCATCTAAAGATTGCTGAAATTTCGCATAATCAGACCGTTCACCAAATCCTTAAACTCATTCTGACTGAGAAGAATGCGTATACGAAGTTTTCGACTGTTGCCGACAGCTTTAAGAATACACAGTTAATTCAGCATGACGAGATTGTTCAGGCAATTAAGGCAAGAGATGTCCCCAGGGCGAAGCTCGCCATGTCCAGACATATTAATAAGATAATTGCAGATGTAATGCAATACTATAACGAAGACGAATAAAAATAATTTTAAGACTTGATGAATGGAGCGCTTAGTATGAAAATGCCGCCCAGTATATTTAACGATGTTATTGGCCCTGTTATGAGAGGACCTTCCAGTTCCCATGTTGCGGGAGCAGCCAGAATTGCTTCATTGGTTCGTCAATCGGTGAAAGGTAAGATTCAGTCAGTCGACGTTTGCTTTGATGTGAACGGATCACTGGCGGAATCGTACAACGGTCATGGCACTGATATTGGTTTTGCGAGCGGTATTCTAGGGATAGAATTAACCGATCCACGGATGCCGCATGCGCTTCAGATTGCAAAAGAAAATGGGGTCCAAATAACCTTTAGCGTTTCGGACTATGGTGCAACCCACCCGAATTATTACCGAATAAATGCTGTTTCAGATTCAGACGTTTCCACAAGATGGGATGCAATTTCTGTGGGAGGCGGTATGATTGAGTTGCAATCATACAATGGTTTCCATCTAAAGATAAACGGTGATTTTTATGAGCTTTTAATAGTTATTGATGCGGATAAAAAAGCAGTCGACGGATTGTTGGACAAAATTAAGAATTTGACCGGTTTGCCGGAATTTTGTACAATTAATGGAAATTCCTGCCAAACATTAATTCAGCTGAAGTTGGCTACACCTGTAAGGCAGGAAATACTTAACCAGTTACATGATATGGAAAACGTCGAAGAAGTTACATATTTGACACCGATATTGCCAACTACTTCAAGGGCAAATTGCAGGGTCCCGTATGTAAATGCAACATCATTATTGGCTTCCGATTATGCCAAAGAGAAGCAGATGTGGAAATGTGCCGCACTATATGAAAGTATTCGCGGGAGCTCTTCAATTGAATATGTGATCCGTCAAATGGATCACCTCGTTAACCTGATGGAGCAGGCTGTTGATGAAGGCCTTTCCGGAACCGAATACCATGACCGTATTCTGGGACCACAGTCATATCTGATTGGACAAGCAACGTCCGAAAACAAACTGATTCCTGGTAATGTGATTAACCGCGTTATTGCGTCCGTAACCGCAATAATGGAAGTAAAAAGTTCAATGGGTGTCATTATTGCGGCTCCAACTGCCGGTTCCTGCGGTTGTCTTCCCGGGACACTGATAGGTACGGCAAGAGAAATGGGATTTTCGAGAGAAAAAATTGTTGAAGCAATGCTGGCAGCAGGTCTTATTGGTGTATTTATTGCCGAATCGGCTACTTTTTCAGCCGAGGTGGCCGGATGCCAGGTTGAATGCGGCGCAGGCTCAGGAATGGCTGCAGCGGGCCTGGTGCAAATGTTTGGTGGAAGTGTCGAACAATGTGTGGATGCAGCGTCCCTTGCATTACAAAATATAACAGGTCTTGCGTGTGATCCTGTCGCTAATCGAGTAGAAGTTCCCTGTCTTGGTAAGAATGTAATGGGTGCGATGAATGCGATTGCAAGCGCAAATATGATACTTGCCGGTTATGACAAAGTGATTCCGCTTGACGAAACAATTGCAGCTATATATGACATAGGTCTTAAAATGCCGCAGGAATTAAAATGCACTCTTGGAGGACTTGGCAAAACGCCTGCTTCGGCAAATATTCGGAAAAAATTAATAGAAACAATTAAGTGAAATTCACTGTACTTTCAAATTTAGAACGGAGATGATGTTATGCTGCTTTTAAATGAACAACAAATGCGTGAAGTCGCTTCCTGCGATTTGCTTATCGAGGGAATAGAAGAGGCACTGAAAATTTTCAGAAATGGAGATTGCCAGATGGCAAAACGATACTCGGTTGAATTCGGAGAAAATTGTATGTTGTATATGCCCTGTATAGCGGGCGGATATATCGGCAGCAAAATTTCCGCGGAATTCCCCGAAAACCCGCATAAATACGGTTTACCCCATATCAATGCTGTTGCCTTATTAAACGATGCTTCTAACGGACAATTGGTTGCCATCATGAACGGGAGCGCCTTAACCGCTTTACGTACAGGAGCTGCAGGCGGAATGGCAATGAAATATTTAGCTCGTAAAAACAGTCATACTGTAGGCGTAATCGGCTGCGGAGTGCAGGGGCTTAACCAACTCATGTTTGCATGCAATGTCAGGCAAATTAGAACCGCCTATCTTTATGATAAATCAAAAATTGACTTTGATGCTTTTACTGAAAAAATTAACAAACTAATTTACCCCAAATCTATTGAAATCGTAGTTTGCAAAGATGTTAAAGAGCTGTTAAGAAACAGTGAGATTGTCATTATGGCCACCACATCCAGAGAGCCGGTCTTGCCAAACGATCCGGAACTGCTCCGTGGGAAGAGTTACTTTGCTTTCGGATCATGGAAGCCATATATGAGAGAAACTCCGGATGCTATTTGGGATGTTGTCAAGAATGTTTATATCGAATCCCCTCATGCAGCTCAAGAGAGCGGGGATTTGACACAGCCTACAGAAAAGGGTATTTTATCTATGGACAGAATAAAAATGATTGATGAGCTTTTCACTGGCGGTAAAACGGATGAGGAACTCGGGGAAACGCGTTTGTTTAAATCTGTGGGAATTAGTGTGTATGATGTTATAACTGCAAAAAGAATCTATGAGAGAGCGGTTTCACTGGGTATAGGAACAGAATACAGGTTTTAAATATCGAGACAGGATGTTTTTGACAGGATTACAGTAAATTAAAAATCATAATATAATCATTTAACCGGTCAAAACTTCTTGACATGGTTTATATCATACTGTATAGTATTATAAGTAATCAAGTAGAAGCGATGCTTCTCACCTTGTTTGGCGCAAGCTGGCGGGTCAATAGCGTTATCTGGTGTAGATTCGCATGTTGGCGTTAATAACAGGTGAAGTTGGAGCTTTGCCTGTTTTATTTATTATTCGGAGGTGTTTTATATAAGTAAGGACCAAGTTAAGGACCAAGTGCAGATTAATTCAGCGATTCGTGATAAGGAAGTACGTTTGATTGATTCGGACGGCACAATGATGGGAATTTTCTCAGCAAAAGAAGCACAATTAAAAGCAAACGAAAGGGACTTGGATCTGGTAAAGATAGCACCCAATGCGAATCCGCCTGTTTGCAAAATCATGGACTATGGAAAGTACCTGTATGAGCAAAACAAAAAAGAGAAAGAAGCCAGGAAAAAGCAAACTATTATTGATGTAAAAGAAATAAGACTCTCAGCGAAAATTGAGGAGCATGACTTTAGCTTCAAAGCAAAAAATGCCATCAAATTCCTTGAAGACGGTGACAAAGTCAAAGTGTCTATTCGTTTCAGAGGGCGTGAAATAGCATATTCAGCCTTGGGAAGAGACGTAATGAACAGATTTGCTGAAACCGTCAAGGAATATGGAAAAGTGGATAAGCCACCGACTATTGAAGGCCGGTCAATGTCCATGATATTAGTTCCTCATAAAAATAAATAACAGAGGGAGGTTAGCTACATGGCAAAACTCAAGACCCATAGCGGCTCAAAAAAGAGATTTAAAATTACTGCCACCGGAAAAGTAAAAAGAAATCAGGGCTATAAAAATCATATATTGACGAAGAAGTCGACAAAAAGGAAAAGACAGCTTCGCAAGAGTTTGATTGCATCCGATGCTAACGCTGCTACAATTAAGCAGATGTTGCCCTATGCATAAGAAAGAGGAAAGAGGTGTTAAAAAATGGCACGAGTAAAAGGCGGTGTACGCACACGCGCAAGGCATAAAAAAATCCTCAAGCTTGCCAAAGGTTATTTCGGAGCAAAAAGCAAGCTTTACAGAACAGCTAACGAAGCAGTTATGAAGTCGTTAAGCTATGCATACAGAGACAGAAAACAAAAGAAACGTGAATTCAGAAAGCTTTGGATCGCACGTATCAATGCTGCTGCTCGTATGAATGGCTTATCTTACAGCAAATTTATGAATGCTCTTAAGAAAGCAGGAATTAATCTGAACAGAAAAGTACTTGCTGATATGGCGGTAAATGATGCTAATGGTTTCAAGATGCTGGTCGAGAAGGTAAAATAGTTCCGGCGGGGAATAGCTCCGCCAATTAATAAGTCCCTCACAAAAAAGTGAAGGGACTTTATTCATATTTCAGGAGGATGATATGGCTAGTATTAGAATTACCTCTATGTCAAATCAAATCATAAAAGAGGTTAAAAGTTTGAGCAACAGAAAAGGCAGGATGAAAGCTCAAGCCATATTACTTGAAGGCTACCGGCTCGTTAGGGATGCGTTTGAATCAGGAGCAAAAATTAAATATTTTATTGTTTCAGATAATTTTTTTCAAAAAGAAGGGTTATTTCTTTCAAAAATGTCAAATATAAAAACAGTGCAGGTTCCGGATGAGCTTTTCAGTCGTATCAGCGAAACCGAATCCCCGCAGGGAATTTTAGCAGTAGCCGAAAAGCCGGTTTATGATAAAAAAGAAATTATCGGAAATATTGACAGGGTTATTGTTCTGGAGAATATTCAGGATCCCGGAAACCTGGGCACAATAATACGCTCTGCTGACGCATGCGGATTTGATGCTGTACTTTTGTCAAAGGACAGTGCTGACCCATATAATCCTAAAGTTATTCGTTCAACGATGGGATCGCTGTTTCATATTCCTGTAATAGTTGAGGATAATTTCAGCGAAGCCCTTAGTGAACTAAAATCAAATAATATTCTTCTTGTTGCTGCGCATGCCAGGAATGCCTTACCCTGCTGGCAGGCCGATATGTCGGGAAAGATAGCGATTATAATAGGGAATGAAGGCAATGGACTTTCAGACAAAGTTTTAGAACTTGCAGACGTTACCGTAATGATTCCTATGCCAGGGAAAGCAGAGTCGCTTAATGCCTCAGCCGCGGCATCAGTATTGATATATGAATGTATGAGACAGAAAAGTGAAAACGAAAAAAACAAAATTTACTAAAGTTCTTGAAAATAGTAACTATTTATTATAGAATATTATGTGAAATTTGTGATTTTGTTAACAACTTTCTATATTAAAAATTTTGGAGGTAATTATAATGGCAGTAAAAATTGGTATTAACGGGTTTGGAAGAATTGGCCGTCTCGCATTCAGGGCCGCAGTAAATAACCCAAATGTACAGGTTGTTGGAATCAATGATCCCTTTATCAATCTTGAGTACATGAAGTACATGCTTAAGTATGATACAATTCACGGCAGGTTTGACGGTGAAATTGAGACTAAAGACGGTATGTTGGTTGTCAACGGTAAAGAGACCAAGGTTTATGCCTGCATGAAGCCGGAAGAGATTCCCTGGAAGGATTGCGGTGCTGAATACGTAATTGAGTCTACAGGTTTGTTTACAAAAACTGAGAAAGCAAGTGCACATTTTCAGGGCGGAGCCAAAAAAGTAATTATCTCTGCTCCTTCCGCTGATGCTCCGATGTTTGTTATGGGCGTTAATCATGACACGTACACAAAGGATATGAATGTTGTATCCAATGCTTCTTGTACAACAAACTGTCTGGCTCCTCTTGCCAAGGTTATTAATGATAAATTCGGAATAGTTGAAGGCCTTATGACCACTGTTCATGCTACAACAGCTACTCAGAAGACAGTTGACGGTCCTTGCAAGAAGGACTGGAGAGGCGGACGTGCTGCAGCCGGCAATATCATTCCTTCTTCAACCGGTGCTGCTAAGGCAGTAGGCAAGGTTATTCCTTCTCTTAACGGAAAGCTTACCGGTATGGCATTCAGAGTTCCTACACTTGATGTATCTGTTGTTGATCTTACCTGCCGCCTTGAAAAAGCTGCAACCTATGAAGAAATTTGTGCAGCAGTTAAAGAAGCTTCCGAAAACGAGCTTAAGGGTATCCTGGGATATACCGAAGATGATGTTGTTTCATCTGACTTCATTAGTGATCCCCGTACCTCTATCTTTGACGCAAAAGCCGGTATCTCCCTGAATCCTAACTTTGTTAAGTTAATTTCATGGTATGATAACGAGTGGGGTTATTCCAATAAGCTTATTGATCTTATTGTTCATATGCATACAGTTGACAATAAATAAGAGACCAGTTTAATAGAAATTCTTGAAACATGGCGAAAACCGTTAATAAGAGCGGCCCTAATCGGTCGCTCTTTACATATGGCGAATAGATTAACGAATTCATACAATAAAGGGTAATATGACTAATAATTTTCCAATCTTTTGTTGAAAATTATTATGTAATTAAGGTAAAATATATACGGCTTAAAGCCTTTAATTTCAAGTCCCAAGTTTAAATCATACCAGAAGGAGTTGTTTTTGAATGAGTATGAAAAACAAAATGAGTGTTGCTGACCTGGATGTTAAAGGAAAGAGAGTTATTGTTCGTGTTGATTTCAATGTTCCGCTGGATTCGGAAGGTAATATAACTGATGACAAGAGAATTAGAGGTGCGCTTCCAACAATTAAATATATTATAGAAAATGGCGGAAAGCTGATTTTGGTTTCTCATTTAGGCAGACCGAAAAATGGTTTTGAAGCCAAATACAGCATGAAGCCTGCGGCTGAGCATTTAAGTAAGCTGTTGGGCAAGGAAGTTATTTTAGCTAAAGATGTAATCGGAGAAGATGCAAAAGCTAAAGCCGCCGCTCTTAAAGAGGGCGAGATCCTTATGCTTGAAAATGTCCGTTTCCACAAGGAAGAGACAAAAAATGATCCTGCATTTGCAAAAGAGCTGGCCAGCATGGCTGACCTCTATGTAAATGACGCATTCGGAACAGCTCACAGAGCCCATGCATCTACGGCAGGTCTGGCTGATTATCTGCCATCTGCATGTGGTTTTCTGATAAAGAAAGAGCTTGATGTTATGGGCAAGGCTCTTGATAATCCCGAAAGACCTTTTGTCGCCATTTTGGGCGGCGCCAAGGTATCTGATAAAATCAGCGTTATAGAAAATCTGATAGATAAAGTCGATACCTTAATCATAGGCGGCGGAATGGCTTATACTTTCTTAAAGGCTAAAGGTTACGGTGTAGGCACATCCATTTGTGAAGAAGATAAGTTTGAATTGGCAAATAGTTTATTGGCAAAGGCCAAAGCAAAGAATGTAAACCTTCTCCTGCCCGTGGATAACGTAGTAGGAAAAGAATTCGATGCCAAT
>Ga0134105_1001468_pt1 | contig 16880 bp, 20 predicted proteins | sample 16_3_2metaG_FD_94457 | JGI IMG/M metagenome (GOLD analysis project Ga0134105, IMG submission 94457) | Switchgrass degrading microbial communities from high solid loading bioreactors in New Hampshire, USA - 16_60_3.3_214_A3 metaG | ecosystem: Engineered > Bioreactor > Semi-continuous > Anaerobic... | reverse complement strand
ATGGTTAACGTGATAACCATATTCATCTGCTAATTCTCTAACGCTCTTATTTCCATCTAAATATTCTTGAACTATTCTTAACTTCATTTCTTTACTTAACTTAGCTTTTCTTCCCAAATGAAAAATCCCCTTTCTGTAGATAGTACATTTTATTTTTTAGTACTGTCTACTTTAAGGGGATCATATCAATGAACCTTGACACGATTGTGCACTCTGATCAAGGAGCAATATATACCTCAAGAGGCTTCAACTCTTTATTTAATCATACCATAAAAAGATCAATGTCCAGAATAGCAACCCCTACAGATAATCCAATTGTTGAATCACTTAATGGTTGGATTAAAGACGAACTTAAATATGATTATGATTTTTATCATAGTGATAAACCATTAGAAATTATTAAAAAGTATGTAGCATATTTTAATAATGAAAGACTCGCATACTCATTAAAATATAAAACCCCAATACAGTATAGAACTGAATTAGGGTTTAGATAATTTTTTATGTCTACAAAGTATTGACTACTTCATTTTCTCCCTATTTTCCTATTCATTAAAGTCGATACAATTGTATCAACACTGTTGTGCTAATATGGCTTTGTTTACCTATTTTATTACAATTACGCACCCCAAAAACACTTAAGAGCATCATAGAAAAAGATTACTCTTGATGTCTCTGTCATTTGGCATATCCATTGTTTAATTATTACCTTTAGGCTGAGGAGCATTAATAGATAAATTATTAGCAATTGGTTATATTTTCTTGCTAGCATAATTTTCAAGTATGTTCAACAAATCAGATAGTTTATTTAAATTAATGTTAAGCATTTTGTAATCATAAGAATATCTCCATTCTTCAAATTGTCTTTTAACACCTTTTAAATATTCTTTTAATGTTTCTCCATTACTATATTTAGGTTTTAAATATGTTTCTTCAAGATCATTAATCATTGCTGGATTAATAATTTACAGTGCTTCATATAACTGTTTTAAATCGTGACCTCTAACATGTCTATCTGAGAATGTTCTAGAAGTTGAAATTACCATTAAAATTTTTAAATTTAATTTAATAGAAAATACTCCATTTGTTCCTAAAACAGACATTACGTCTCCTTGATTCTTCCAACTTTTACTTCCTGGTCTACACATAAACGACTCAAATGTTAAATAAAACTCGTGATTAAATATTTGAGTTGTTTAATGTAGATGTGTAATTTTTTTCGTTTTTTACATCTATAAAATTGAGTTCTCTTTCGGGTTTAAATATATTTATTTTATGATTTTTAAGTAGAAACGCATAGGCTAAGAACGACACTATCGCATCAAATGCATTCCCCACTCCAAATAAAATAGCTATGCTTTCCAATGATGGAGTCCATACACCATTTTTCCATAAAATATATGCTGTACCATAATATATTGAGTTAGTAACTACAGATTCGAATAGCATATAGTGTGTTTTCCCTAATCCGTAGAATGTACAGTCAAATACATTTTGAATTGCATATAAAGCATAGAATCCAAATAATATCATTACAAGTGAATACAATTTTTCAACATCATTATAGTTTAAAATATGTTGCATGAATGGTTTGTAAAAAGGTATTAGTACACACCAAGCAAGAACAGTAATTAGAGTAATGATAAAATAACCTAATGTGTGGTTCTTGACGGCATCTTTGTTAGTAGAAGTTTCTTGTTTTATAAGTTCACCTAGTTGCAGGATTGGTAGTAGCATCCATCCCCAAATAAAGTTATTTGCTACCCAATATGTCCCTTGTTCGTTTACGACATTTACCATTCTAGCTATCATAACCATATAAGCAAAATTTCTAACGAATGATTCGAGGCCTGAAATGCTACCAATCTTGGAAAATTCCTTAAGCCATTTGAAATCCATTTTTCCTTTTGAAAAAATATTTATTCCGTTTTTGAACAGTAAAAATAATGTTGTAACTAAAAGAATGAAATTCACAATTATATTTGAAATTCCTATGCCATTAACACCTAAATTAGCTGAGTATGGTAGTGTAGATATAAGGAAGGTATCAAAAAATAAACAAAGTATTAATTTAACTCCAGTTAATATATAAACATGCTTATCCTTACCAATACTAACTAAACCAACTAAAGAAAATGCATATAAAATTCCAAAAATATTAGCGATTGCTTCGATTCTTATGTATACTGCTGAAGCATCTATAATAGAAGGATCTGTTGCCATTAAATTTAATAATTGATTAGCTCCAACCATGATAGCAAGTGTTAATACAGCGTATACTAATAAAGTAATTAACAACCCTGTTTTCATTCTATTATTAAGTTCCTTTTTATTACTTAAGACCTTACCAATAAAATAAAACAATGGAAGAATAATTGCTTCATTAACAACTTCATAAATAAGGTTAATCCAAGATAGTTGACCTGCAATCGAGTATGACCACTCCCCTGGTAAATTCCCCATCCAAAAAACTCTAAATGTAGTATAGATTGTTGGAACCAAACCCATCACAAGTAAAGCTATAAATAACTTATGATTTATATTTTTCCAAGAGTTACTAATTTTTTCCCATATTGTATCTATAGTTGCTAACATAATTTCACCACCATTTTTTAGTTGTATTCTTCACTAAATTCATTAGGTAATCAATAGAAATCACAAAGAACTAAGTAAGTCGCATATCTCTTTGCTTCTTTTTTGATGTTGCATATGCAGTGTGTTTCAAAGCCTAACTTCTAATGTAACAAGTGCACTCCCACATTAAACTTCTATCACTCATAAATACTTGTTCTTTAGATTGATATTATTCAGGAATTGAATATCTACCCCTTTCTGCCAGTTCTTTTAAAGTAGTCACCGCAATCTCTAACTGAAACTTTGATGGTCTTGGCTCCTCAGTATCGACTTCTGCTAGAAAGTCTTCTATCTGAAGCATAAACTTTACAACGTCTTATAGTTCAAATTATATCAAAAATATGAAATTTGTCTATTACATATATTTATCTTTTTATTGTAACGTATACGTTTTATCCATAATCGTTAAAAGGTAGTCTAATCGTAAAGTAATCGTTAAAATGTTGATTTCAAAAATAACAACAAATTAAAAATCTCATCACTTCTGTTCTCAAAGTTGGTGACAGATAGGAGTTTTATCCCTTTCTGCCAAAGAAAAAAGGTCTGATAACCATGTATCAAACCTATACATTCAATATGGTGGAACCAAGGGGGCTCGAACCCCTGACCTCATGGCTGCCAGCCATGCGCTCTCCCAACTGAGCTATGATCCCATATGGTGGAGTCAGAGGGACTCGAACCCCCGACCCTCTGCACGTCAAGCAGATGCTCTCCCAGCTGAGCTATGACTCCAGAAAATGAGATGGCGGAGGAAAGGAGATTTGAACTCCTGCGCCGTTTATGCAACGACCTTCTTGCTTTCGAGGCAAGCCCCTTCAGCCACTTGGGTATTCCTCCAGAAAAGAAAGAATAAAAGAAAAAGATATAAAATGGCGGAGGAAAGGAGATTCGAACTCCTGCGCCCCGTTAAGGGCCTATTAGCTTTCCAAGCCAACCCCTTCAGCCACTTGGGTATTCCTCCACACTAATTATTTATTGGAGCGGGCGAAGGGAATCGAACCCTCGTCATCAGCTTGGAAGGCTGAGGTTCTACCATTGAACTACGCCCGCATAAATAATGCAAGTTTGGCAACGTCCTACTTTCGCGTCAACTATCATCGGCTCTGAGAAGCTTAACTTCTGTGTTCGGAATGGGAACAGGTGTTTCCTCCTCGATATAATCACCAAACTTGCATTAAGTATTATATCGAATCTTCTTAATTTTGTAAAGTACTTTTTATAAGATGTAAAGAATGACTTTCGCCATTATCTATTATATCTAGATATATATAAATTATTCAGAAGGTACTGGATAAATATTACCACTCATAACATCTAAATGTTGCACTTCTACTTCTTTGCCATTTATATCTACTACACAATAACTTCTTCCTCTTGTACCCCGATTGGCTAGGATACTGCCAGGATTAACTAACAATATGCCATCGATCATATCCACTGATGGATAATGGGTATGCCCAAAAAAGACGATATCTGCTCCCCGTAGTTTCGCATAATGTTGTAAGGGGTGTAAATCATACTTTACACTATGGAAATGGCCATGAATCAATAAAATCTTTTTCCCTTCAACCTCAAACAAAAATTCATGAGGAAAAGCATAATCATCACTATTGCCATTTACAACCTTAAATGGTTTTAAGATAGGATGATTCTCATCCATTTCACTATCGCCACAATGCAGGAAAATAGCCGTTTCCTGTTTATGGCGATGATAAATCACTTCAATTTCTTTCGTTAAACCGTGGTTATCACTTACGACCACTATCCTCGTCATTTTCTAACACCTTCTCCAACTCCTCAAGAGCACGCCCCCGATGGCTAATTTTCATTTTTTCTTCTTCTGTTAGTTCCGCAAATGTTTTATTCAAAGCTGGTACATAGAAAAGCGGATCATAGCCGAAGCCATTTTTACCTCGCATTTCTTCCAAAATATAGCCTTCACATGTCCCTTCCACAACGATTTCTTTCCCCTTAGGATAAACAAGTGCCAAAGCACAAACGAAACGGGCTTTTCTCAACTTAAAGGGTACCCCTCTTAACATGTACAATAACTTCTGATTATTCAAATAATCATTACTGTTTTCGCCCGCATATCTAGCTGAATACACTCCTGGTTGATTATTTAAAATGGCTACTTCTAGACCAGAATCATCCGCTAGAACTGGTTTTTTTAAAGCCTTACAAACAGTACGTGCTTTAATCAAAGCATTTTCTCTAAATGTACTACCTGTTTCTTCAATACGAATTTTCTTGCGGATATCAGCTAATGATTTTACTTTAATATCATACTTCGCAAAAAACTGTTCGAACTCTCGGACCTTACCCTTGTTGTTCGTCGCGATGATTATGGTTTTCATAATACTCTCCCAAAACTTCTTTTTGTAAAGAGATTAACTCGCTAATACCCTTTTTTGCTAATTCTAACATATTATACAAATCTATTTCACTAAAAGTACTTTCTTCCCCTGTACCTTGAACTTCTACAAACCGACCACTTTCAGTCATGACCACATTCATATCGACACTGGCTTGAAAATCTTCATCATAATCTAAATCTAATACCACTTCGTCATCACATATCCCAACAGATATTGCTGCCACATACTCTTTAATAGGATTCTCAGGTAATACTCCCGCTTTAACTAACTTATCAATCGCAAGTTTGAGGGCTAAAAAACCACCCGTAATCGCAGCAGTTCTAGTTCCGCCATCAGCTTGTAACACATCACAATCGATAATAATCGTTCGATCACCTAATTTGCTTAGATCAACAACACTTCGTAAAGCTCTACTAATCAAACGTTGAATTTCCATCGTTCTACCAGATTGTTTACCCTTTTGAACTTCCCTTGGTGTCCGAACTGCTGTTGCTCTAGGCAACATTGAATATTCTGCAGTAATCCAACCTTTATTCTCTTCTTTACAAAAAAGCGGTGCTTTATCTTCAACAGTTGCGGTACATAATACTTTTGTATTGCCAAAATTTACTAAAACTGACCCTTCGGCATGCATATTCACATTTAGTTCGAAAGATACGGAGCGTTTTTCATCATTTCTACGATTATCTTTCCGCATGTTGATCATCCTTACTAATCCTAACTTACTAAATTATATCATATAAAAGCCTAGATTTTCTATGTTTAGTTTAAAGCAATTTCATAAAAATTAATCATTTTTAACACGTTTTCTTCATTTACCTCACTAGTTTCTATAAAACCATTGTATAACAAACTTAAATAATATTGATAATACCCTAATAACCCGAAGATTTCATCATCAGCATCAATAAAAGTTTCTAATGAGTTATTAGGTGGCTGCTTAAGTAATTGTTCAATAGATGTATTAGGATTATCGTAAACAAATACTGGTACTAAATAATAGTTATCTCCTTTTTTAAGATAATAATAAATTTTATATTTGCTCTGTTCTCGATAAGGATATCCTGTAATCAGATAATTAGTAATAACATCATCTTGAGAAAATTCTTCTTTATTAAAGTGTTTAAATTTAATTGGTTTATAATCGCATAATATTCTTATTTTATTAATCCCTTTTATACTTGTAAAGGTATAAATGATACTAGTTAATATTATTCTTTCATTCGCTTTATTTAATTCTTCAAACCCCTTATCAAGATTTAATACTAAAGTATCACCCTCAATATAATAATCTAATAACCGAACATGTTTAGGTAAAGGCGAAAAGAGACCTTGTGGTAGATAATTGGCTAGATTAGTTAGAAGAGAATAACGAAGATATATCTCTTTATCAAAATCAGTTTTTATCTCGTCTTGATAAAATGGAATTTCATAATGAGCATCTATCTTTACTTCGACATACAAAGGTACAACAACTTCTTCTTTTGTATATAAGTATAAGTATACAGGAAAGATTTCCTGTTTTTTGTCATTATTATAAGTATTTATTACATCGATCGGAATGATTATTTGATTATGTTTTATGATTATTAAACCCAGTAATAGAAAAAGAAAGCAAAATAAACCATATCTAAACCAAAATCCCTTAAACATCTTCATCACCTAAACAAAAAAGTACACTCTTATATAAGTGTACTTACCAACTAAATATTTAATGACTCAAACTTGCAACTAGTTAAAGTTGGGTGTAAATATAGAATTTTCTTTATATATTCTTCATTATAACTCGTTAAATATATATATTCATCGCTATTTTCTTCACAGTTTAGTTCTAACTCATCTAACAAAGCACGACCACTTAATATGATTGGTATCCGTGCATTAAAAAACGCCTTAATCTCTTCTTCAATTAAATTAAAATGCGTACATCCTAAGATTAAAGCGTCGATTTCTTTATTTAATTCTTGAAAATGTTCTTGCATATATGCGATAATCTTGTTTCTATCCATCTGTTCGCATAAATCCACTAAATCGCTACAAGGGATGGTAATCGTCTTAAGTTTGTAAGTGTCTCTTATTAGATCCCCATATAAATCATTCTTCGCCACATTATTAGTAGCTATTATCCCCACTGTTTTTACATTAGGATATTTTTCTAGCTCTTTAATCGTACTCATAATTATTGGGACAACAACCTTATTGTAGCGCTTATCTAAGTATTTCATATAAATAGTCGAAGCTGTATTACAAGCTAAAATAATTTTATGATATCCTTTATCAAGCAAATAATCTATAACTCGTTCAATAATCTTAATTAATTCTCCATCATTTTTTGTCCCATAAGGAAAAAAATTATTATCTGCCAAATAACTTAACTTAACACCTTTTTCCTTTAATAACTTAAATAAACTTAATCCCCCTAAACCCGAATCATAAACAATAATCAACAATTCACCCCCAAACTTTTGAGTGCACTCATAAAATCAAGTTCGAGTTCTCCTTTTGCCATTTGGTAAAACTTTATGAAAACTTCACGAGTAATTAAGGCATCTTCATAAGCATCATGTTTTTGTTTACCGCATTCGATATTTAGTAGTTTCGCACAAGTAAACAAACCCAACTCATAATTAAAGTTGAAATAACGCTTAAACACTTCTTGCATATTAATGAAATCATCATCTTGGAAGATTGGTGCAACGTTATTAATATTATATGAGTTAACTAAAGCGTATTTGTCACTTTCACCCCAAATAATGATACAGGGATGGTACTTAGAAATAATTTCTTTCATATCTTCATAAAAAGTACGGTAACTTATGCCATTGTTTATGGAATCAGCACTAATCTTCAAGAATTTTAAAGTACGCTTAGAAACTTGCTCAATTTTCGTCGGTTTTAAGAATTCATTATACTCCCAAATGATATTATTGTTTCGATCAACTAGAATAGCTCCAATTTGAATAATTTCTTCTTTTACGCCAATCGCATGTTGTAGCGTTAGTTCTAAATCTAAAAACAAACGATAATCATACTTATCAATACTTTCAAGAATGGTTTGTTTCGCAATGTTTTGGTCAAAATAATTAATCTTACGATGATATCTATTGCCTACAATCTTCTCAAAAGCAATTACCCGACTTGCAAGATGATGTTTAATACGAAAGCGTTTATTATCGGAAATAAAACGGACAAAAAGCCCGCTATCTAGGTATTTCCTAAACTCTCTGACAAACCGTGGTGATAAGTAATAAAATTCTAATCGATTCTTACGTTTAATGCTTATTAATTTATAATCAATACTAACCTTATAAATCTGTCCTTGTACTACTTTGGGCATAATACCATTCCTTCAATAATATACATGTATAATTGTACAAATGTTAATTAATAAATTCAAGGGGCGATAGAGAAAAAACCACCTGAAAAGGTGGTTATAGTTTTAGCTCATTCATCTTAATCAATTCAACGATGGCTTGCGTCCGACTAGTTACTGATAATTTTTGGATTACATTTGATATGTGATTACGGACGGTTTTTTCACTAATAAATAGTTCATCAGCTATTTGCTTCGTCGTTTTGTTTTTAATAAGTAATTCGAAAATTTCCCGTTCCCGTTTAGTGAGAAATTGTTGCTTGGTGTCTTCCATCTTTTAACCTCCTATCTGAGGGTTTACTTTCTCACTTTATCATATGTTTTTATACATTATTTGTGAGTGATAGTTATCATGTTAAATCTAGCGATTTTCTAGATTTTTTACATTTAAGATAACTTCTATCACATTTTTTGGAAGTCCCAAGGCTTTTAGTTCCTCATATGTAGCTTCTTTGATACGTTTGACACTGCCAAAATGATTCAGTAACTGTTTCTTCCGCTTTGGTCCAATGCCTGGTAAATCGTCTAGGAAGGATTTGGTAACTTTTTTATTTCTTAATGTGCGATGAAAAGTAATCGCAAAACGATGCACTTCTTCTTGAATGTTCATGAGGAGTTGGAAGACCCGTGAATGCTTATCAATATTTATATATTCTAAAGTATCACCATCTAATAGTTCACTAGTTTTATGATGCTCATCCTTAACTAAGCCCACAACTTTAATAGGTAGATTTAGACTAGTCAACACTTCCTTCGCGACATTTACTTGTCCTTTACCACCATCGATGATAATTAAATCGGGTTTATCGAGATTATCCATTAACACTCGGTAATAACGCCTATAGATTACCTCCCTCATATATCCATAATCATCAGCAGTAGGAGTATACTTGATTTTATACTTCCGATAATCTTTTTTACTAGGTTTACCATCAATATAAACAACCATCGCGCTAATTGCCTCTTCGCCCGAAATATGGGAGTTATCAAAAGCTTCGATTCGTTTAACTCCCGTAAGTCCTAATGCTGCACTTAACTCTTGTAAAGCCCCTAGTGTGCGTTCTTCATCCTGCATGATCAGTTTCAAGCGGTTTTCTAACGTAACTTTCGCATTTTCGTTTGCAAGTTCAACAAGTTTATGTTTATCTCCGATTTTAGGCACAACAATCTTAACCTTTAAGAAGGCTTCTAACAACTCGCTATCTAAAGTATTGGGTAAAAGGATTTCTTTCGGTTTGATGTTGTTGTTGTTTTCATAGAAGTTCACGATGAAACGAGCGCATTCTTCATGAGGATCATCATAAAAAGGTGTGATAAAGGCATCCCGCTCAATCAACTTCCCACTACGGATGTAAAATACCTGAATGCTTAAATAACCGTTCTTGAAATAATAACCGAACACATCACGATCGAGGAAATCCGTTAACACCATTCGTTGCCGTTCCGTCGTTTTTTGCAGGTGTTCAATTAATTCTTTATACTCTTTAGCTTTCTCAAATTGGAGATTATCCGCATAACTCATCATTTTTTCTGTTAGTTCCTGAATAATTTCCTGCGTATTCCCTTTAAGGATTCTGATTATCTCACTGCGATATGTATCATAAACTTGGGAGTCTATGGGTAACTCACAAGGTCCTAAACATTGTTTAATATGATAATAGAGACAGAACTTATTGGCTAATGGTTGACATTTTCTAAAAGGATATAATTTATCTAAAAGGTTTTTCGTTTCCTTGGCACTTTGAACATTTGGATAAGGTCCAAAGACATCCCCTTCAACTTCATTTAAGTTCCTAGTGATGATTAAACGTGGATGTTCTTCATATGTTAACACAATATAGGGATAGGTTTTATCATCCTTTAACATCACATTGTATTTAGGGTCATATTGTTTGATTAAATTCAGTTCTAAGATAAAAGCTTCAACTTCACTACTAGTAATAATATATTCGAAATCCGCAATTTCACTCACAAGGCGAGTAGTCTTCGCATCATGACTTCCTGTAAAATAAGACCGTAGGCGGTTCCTTAATTTTTTGGCTTTGCCAACATATATAACTTTACCATCTTTATCCTTCATTAAGTAACAACCAGGTTCTAATGGTACAAGGCTTAGTTTATTCATTATATATTCATTCATGAAAAATCACCAAATATAGTATAACATTAAAACCCTTCTAGTAAAAGAGAAACAAATAGTAAGCACTACTTGTTTCTCTTTAAGATAACTAGAAGGGTGACAATTGTACTTATTACTATTACCCCGGAAATAATGATGGGGTATTTTATTTCTTTATTAACTCCCTCTTCTTCGCTAATCGTAAATCCCAAAGTCACTTCAGTTTCTAATTCTTGAATCTCGCCATCTTTTTCATAAACATAAGTGATAATGTATTCTTTCTTGGCATCAATATCAGTTCTTAAGAGGAGATTGAATTTATTATCCATTAATTTGAAGGCATTATAAGCGATTTTCTCGATTTCGATTTCCTCTCCATCATTATCTAATAGTTTAAATTGATTTATTCCATCATAACCGATAGGTTTGTTAAAATGAACCGATACAGTTCTTTTTGATGGAAAGGTGGCTGATATTATTTCTAAAGGAAAGGCTTGTTCTAAGAATTGTTTATAATCGGTATAGATAGTTTTTTCACCTTTAATAAGATAGATAAATTTATATCCACCATAAAGGATATCACTAATGTTTATTAACCGCTCACCGTTTAGTTTATAGAGGTTACCGAAACGATCGAGTTCGTTATTGCTTAATTGCGTAATCCAATTGATATCTTTATCATACTTGTCATTTCTAATTATGAAAGAAAATTGTTCATCATTAGATGGATTGATATCGATAATAGCTATTTTGAAAAGATTATCGCTATCACTTTGGTCTAAGCCTAAGGTGTATTTAAATGGAATAGTGTGTTTGGTTTTCATTCCTTGCACTAAGATTTCGGAAACTTCACTATTTGTAGGATCATAGTATATAACAAATAATTTACCACCTTGCGGATTTAGGTCATCATAAACTAAGTTTGCGCCTTGAAGTAAATAAACATGCTTGACGCCACCATATTTAACATCACTTACATCTAGCACTTTATCATCAATAATACCATCCTGGTCTAAATCTACTCCATCTTTATAGGGCGTATTATCTTTACCTTGAATACTTATAATGATATTATCATCTGCATCCCTACATACAGGGATTTCGTAAATTTGACCAAATTGATCATATTTACTAGCATTATAGATGTTTTGTGAATAACCATTACCTTTAACTATTAACTCTACTAAATCATAGTCGTTTTCATAGCGATGATAATGTAAATAGATTCTTCCTTTACAACTTGTTTCAGCTTTTACATATAAACTCAGTGATAATAAAGAAATGAAAAAGGCAAAGATTATGAGATTTCTCTTCATGACTATCCCTCGCTTTAAGGAGTGATTAATCATTTATAATCTTTGCCTAAATTAGGTTAATTATGCAACTAGTTAGTTTACTTATCTTCTTTATTGAGTTCTTTAATTATTTGGTCAATGCGATTACCATATTCGATGGACTCATCATAATTAAAGATTAGTTCAGGCATTTTCCGCATTTGCACGCGACTTCCTAACGTATTTTTGATGAATCCTTTAGCTTTTTCTAACTTTTTCGCCACTTGTTCACGCAATTCTTTATCCCCTAAAACAGTGTAGTACACCTTCGCAAAGGATAAATCATTCGTTAACTCAACACCTGTGACGGTTATGAAACCAAAATCATCTTTGGCATCATACAAGAAGATGCGGGATAATTCTCTTTCAATTTGCTTCTCAAGTTTTTGAAGTTTTACACTCATAGCGTATCCTCTCGCCTTCTTTTTTTATTCAACTTCAACTTCTTCCATGATGAAACATTCGATTTGGTCGCCTTCTTTGATGTCATCATAGTTTTCAATGGTTATGCCACATTCATAACCTTGATTAACTTCTTTAACATCATCTTTATAGCGACGTAAGGAAGAAATTTTACTTTCATAAACGACAATCCCATTACGGATTAAACGTGCACCGCTATTCCGACGGATAACACCTTGTAATACATAACAACCAGCAATTGTACCAATCCGCGAGACTTTGAATGTTTGGCGTACTTCCGCCAGACCGATAACTTTTTCTTCATAAACTGGTTCAAGTAACCCTTTCATCGCTTTTTCAATATCTTCGATAACATTATAGATGATGTTGTATAAGCGAATTTCCACTTTTTCTTCTTTTGCTAGTTCTCTGGTTTTACCCGTTGGGCGGACATTGAAACCGATGATAATAGCACCAGAAGCACTCGCTAATGAAACATCACTTTCTGTAATCGCTCCGACACCACTTCTTATGATGTTACACTTTACTCCTTCAACATCGATTTTTTGAAGACTCGCTGATAAAGCTTCCAAACTACCTTGTACATCAGCTTTGAGGATGATATTAAGTTCTTTTAACTCACCCTCTTTAATTTGCGCAAATAAATCATCAAGTGTAACTGGTTTTGCCGTTTGATATTCTTGTTCGCGACTTTTTTGTGCTCTAGCTTCGGCAATTTTTCTTGCTTCTTTTTCATCAGTAAAGACCATAAAGTTATCGCCAGCTTTAGGTACTTCATTTAAACCGATGACTTCGACAGGCGTTGAAGGAGTAGCTTCGGTTATTTGTTGGTTACGGTCATTGGTCATGGCTCTTACTTTACCAAAGGTGTTACCAACGACGAGGACGTCACCAACCCGTAAAGTACCATTTTGGACTAAGAGGGTGGACACTGGTCCGCGACCCTTATCTAGTTTTGCTTCAATAACTGTACCTGTGGCTAATCTATTCGGATTAGCTTTTAATTCGTTGATTTCTGCCACTAAGTTAATCATTTCGAGTAACTCATCAATACCTTGTTTCTTGAGAGCGGAAATCTTACAATAAATCGTATCCCCGCCCCAAGCTTCAGGTAATAATCCTAATTCCGACAACTGTTGCATGACACGATCAGGATTAGCAGTTGGTTTATCCACCTTATTAATCGCGACGATGATTGGTACTTTAGCTGCTCGTGCATGGTCAATCGCTTCTTTTGTTTGGGGCATTACACCATCATCAGCTGCGACAACGAGAATACAAATGTCTGTTACTTGCGCTCCCCGGGCTCGCATTGCGGTGAATGCCTCATGACCAGGGGTATCGATAAAAGTAATCCATTTACCATCATGTTGAACTTGATATGCTCCAATATGTTGGGTGATACCACCTGCTTCCGTTTCGACTACGCGACTATGCCGAATCGCATCGAGGAGGGTAGTTTTACCATGGTCAACGTGTCCCATAATGGTAACTACTGGTGGTCTTGTGACTAAATCTTCTGGACGATCTTCTATTACAATCTTTTCAAATTCCGTTTTATCAGTCACAATTTCATCTTTTAATTCATAACCCGCTTCTGTGGCCAATAATTCAACAGTATCACGGTCTAATTTTTGGTTTACTGTTGCCATGACACCTAACATCATTAAGCTCTTAATGATTTCAGCTGGACTTTTCTTTAATTGTTCAGCCAGCATTCCAACTGTTATATCTTCATTATAATAAATAGTCTTGGAAGTTTCAGAATCTTGAACAGTAGGAATATTAGTAAGACGTTCGTCTTTAACCTTTTTAACTTTATTTTGGTTGGAACCCTTTTTCTTTTTTCTTCTTTCATCCTTTTGGAATTCGGATTCCCAATAATCATTTTCTGGATCTATAGCTTCTTTCTTAACAACTTGATCAAAATATTCTTCAAGAAAAGCGATTTGTTCATCTGTTAATTCAACTGATGGATTCAGATCGCGGTATCCTTGTTTTGTTAGCGCGTTGATGATGTCTTTATGGTGAATGTTATACTTCTTGGAAAACTCACTGACACGCATTAAATATCACCTCATTTCAAAATTTTTGCGAGTAGTCCTTTCGCAAAACCCGCATCAGTAACACCTACCGCTACACGATTATTCTTTCCAATCGCATGGGAGATGTCTTGGATTGTTCCTTGTTCAATACATTGAATATTATAAAAGGAACATTTATCAAAATATTTCTTTTTAGTATTGTTGCTGGCATTAGTTGCGACAATCACTAGATTTACTTTTTTCTCCCGAATATGGTAAATAATGTTATCTTCACCAGTAACAATCTTGCCAGCACGATAAGCTAATCCTAAATGTTTTAGCCAATCGTTCATATTAACTTTCCTTTACCTCAGCCATAGCGAGTAGTTCATCATAGATGCTATCAGGTACTTCGATTTCTAAATGACGGTCTAATACTTTTGTCTTTTTCGCTTTTAATATTACTTCTTTATTTAAAAGGAGATAGGCACCGCGACCGTTCTTTTTTCCCGTTGGATCAACAAATACTTCATTTTCCTTATTTCTCACAATCCGGATTAATTCTTTTTTAGGGTAATTTTCATTAGTAACGACACATTTACGCATCGGTATTTTGCGTTGTTTCATCTAAATCACCCCTATCAACTAGTATTTAATGCCTAACTTTTGTGCATCCTTGACTGATTTTATGTCAATCTTCCAACCTGTTAATTGATGAGCTAACCGAGCATTTTGACCTTTACGACCAATCGCTAAAGATAATTGATCATCAGGTACGATAACTAGAGATTGTTTATTCTTTTCATCTAAGATTTTAACCGCAACAACCCGAGCTGGTTGTAAGGCATTGGCGATTAACTCCTTAGGATCGCTACTCCATAGAGCTAAATCGATCTTTTCACCCTTTAATTCTTTAATAACTAAATTAATACGTGCTTGGTTGGGTCCGATACAAGCACCGATAGGATCAACGTTTTCATCATAACTCTTAACTAAAACCTTAGAGCGATCTCCTGGGTCTCGCGCAATCGCCTTAATTTCGATGATACCATCTTGGATTTCTGGCACAACATCTTCAAATAAACGTTTAACTAACAATGGCGTTGTGCGTGATAAAAAGATGATTGGTCCTTTAGTAGTCTTTTCAATACGTGTCATAACTACCTTTATTCGACCATTAGGAATAAACTCATCTTGTGGTAACATTTCTTTCTTTGGCAAAATGCCATCTGTACCAGTGAGTTGAAGATAAACATTTTTATCATCATGACGAGTCATTTCTAAAGTATACATGTCTTCAACATTGTCTTTGTAGCGGTTATAAACAGCATCCCGTTCGGCTTCAATAACTGCTTGTAAAACCCGTTGTTTAGCAGCTTGTATAGCGATGCGACCAAAATTCTTTGGTGTAACTTCGACATCAATCACATCGCCAAGTTTAGCACTTTTGCTGATTTTATGAGCATCTTCTACTGAGATTTCTGTCGTCGGATTATTTACTTCTTCAACAACGGTTTTCTTAGCAAAAATACCGATTTTCGCTGTTTCTTCATCAACTTCTACTCTTACTTCACCGCTATCTTTGCCATAATTTTTCCGATAAGCAGAAATAATACCTTGCTTAAACGCTTCTAGGACTACTTCCCGGGGCACACCTTTATCTTTTTCAATGATATTTAGTGCTTCAAAAAACTTCTTGGCATTCACTTTATCCCTCCTCAAAACTTAATTGCTAAACGTATTTTCGCGATTTGGTCATAGTTTATGTTTATCGTTTTTGTCGCAGTTTTTTCACGATATTTGAGTGTCAAGATTTCACCATCAAATGCTACTAAATCACCTTCATACACACGACGATTATTGATGGGTTCTTTTAACTTAACATTTACATACTTTTTAATGCTTCGATAAAGATCTTCTTTCGTCTTTAAAGGTCGTTCTGCCCCTGGTGAACAAATTTCAAGAATATATTCATCGGAGATGGGATCTTGTTCATCTAACGCATTACTAATACGTTCACTTATTATCGCACAATCATCAATATCAACACCATTTTCACGATCGATTAAATATCTTAGAATTCGATTTTTTCCTTCTTTAACATACTCAACATCGACTAATTCATATCCCATTTCTTCAATAATGGGCTTACCAATCGCTGTCACAACACTAATTAAATCTGACAAATTGTAACACCTCTTACTTTAATGATAAAAGAGTGGGGGCTCCCACTCTTAGTGTTTGTTTTTACTACGTTATTAATCTTACCATAAATAATAATTTTATTCAATATATATAACTTTATTTTCGAAAATTATACATGATAATTCCCGCAGCAACTGCTACATTCAAACTTTCAGCCTTACCACTCATCTCAATCAAGATATTACCATCAGTCATGTTTATATATTTAGGATTAACCCCTTTAGCCTCATTACCTAAGATAAAAGCCATTTGTACTTCTTGTTTTATTGAGCTTAAGTTTTTGCCATTTAAACTTGTTCCAAATACTTTAACACCTAAACTTTTAAGTTCATTAATGGCTTCATCGAGTGGTTTCCTTATTATGTTTACCCTAAATAGAGCTCCTTGAGT
>Ga0134105_1001466_pt1 | contig 16901 bp, 13 predicted proteins | sample 16_3_2metaG_FD_94457 | JGI IMG/M metagenome (GOLD analysis project Ga0134105, IMG submission 94457) | Switchgrass degrading microbial communities from high solid loading bioreactors in New Hampshire, USA - 16_60_3.3_214_A3 metaG | ecosystem: Engineered > Bioreactor > Semi-continuous > Anaerobic... | reverse complement strand
TGTCTGATTATATTGTCATTATACTGCTTAAATGAATAAGCAGTTGGAATATACAGAAGTAAAATGGTAAAGAAGGAGATGAGATAATATGCAAATTAAACCATTAGGATCAAGAGTATTGCTTAAGGAAGTAGAAACACAGGAAACCACTAAAAGTGGCATTGTTCTTCCTTCAAACGCCAAGGAAAAGCCATATATGGCAGAAGTAATTGAAGTAGGCCCGGGAGAGATAGAGGACGGAAAAGAAATCAAGATGGAAGTAAAAAAGGGCGATAAGGTACTCTACAGCAAATATGCAGGTACTGAAATAAAGCTTGATAATGAGAAGTATTTGATAGTAAAACAGGAAGATATTTTAGCGATAATAGAATAAAGGAAGGTGGATGGATATGGCATCGAAAATTATAGCATTTGATATTAATGCCAGAAAATCAATCGAAAAAGGTGTAAACCAACTGGCTGATGCTGTTAAAATAACACTTGGACCAAAAGGAAGAAACGTAGTATTGGAAAAGAAGTACGGTTCTCCTACTATTACCAATGACGGGGTAACCATAGCAAAGGAAATTGAGCTTGAAGATCCATATGAAAATATGGGTGCTCAGCTTGTAAAAGAGGTAGCCAGCAAAACAAATGATGTTGCCGGTGACGGTACCACTACGGCAACGTTGCTTGCTCAGGCAATTGTCAGAGAAGGTATGAAAAACATAGCTGCCGGAGCAAATCCGATTATATTAAAAAGGGGTATAGAAAAAGCTACTGAAAAAGCAGTTGAAGTGATAAAGAGTAACAGTCAGAAAATAAAAGGAAAACATGATATGGCTTTCGTAGCTACTATTTCCTCCGGAGATGAAACAATCGGTAATTTGATTGCCGATGCTATGGAAAAGGTGACAGCGGACGGCGTTATCACTGTTGAGGAAAATAAAGCTTCTGATACTATTATAGAGGTAGTAGAGGGAATGCAGTTTGACAGGGGTTATATTTCCCCATATATGGTTACTGACAATGAAAAAATGGAAGCTGTATTGGAAGAACCATATATTTTAATAACCGACAAGAAAATAAGCAATGCTCAGGATCTGTTGCCTGCCCTTGAATTGATAGTAAAGAACGGCGGAAAGATGCTTTTGATAGCAGAGGATGTTGAAGGGGATGCTTTGGCAACTCTGGTGGTAAACAAATTAAGAGGAACCTTTACATGTGTCGCAGTTAAAGCTCCAGGATTTGGAGACAGACGAAAGGAAATGCTCCGGGATATAGCTGTTCTGACAGGCGGACAGGTTATATCCGAAGAAGTGGGCATGGATATCAAAGATATTAAACTTGATTGGTTAGGAAAAGCAAAGTCAGTAAAAGTAGAGAAAGAAAACACTGTTATAGTTGGCGGAGCAGGGTATCAGAAGGAGATAAAAGACAGGATTGAATCTATTAAGAAGCAGATAGAGCTTACCACTTCCAGTTATGACAAGGAAAAGCTTAACGAAAGACTTGCAAAGCTGGCCGGTGGCGTAGCAGTAATCCGTGTCGGAGCTGCAACCGAAACGGAAATGAAGGAAAAGAAGTACAGAGTTGAAGATGCTCTTAATGCAACCAGGGCAGCTGTGGAGGAAGGAATTGTACCTGGCGGCGGTACGGCTTATATTAATGCTGTGCCGGATGTGGAAAAACTTGTAAATACACTGCAGGGAGACGAAAAGACAGGAGCATCAATCATTTTGAAAGCATTGGAAGAACCTCTTCGTCAAATTGCTATTAATGCAGGTGTTGACGGCTCGGTTATTGTAGAGAAGGTAAAGAACAGTGAAAAGGGAATTGGCTATGACGCTTTGAGAGAAGAGTTTGTGAATATGTTTGAAGCGGGAATTGTAGACCCGGTAAAAGTTACCCGTTCTGCTCTTCAGAATGCAGCTTCGGTAGCAGCTATGCTCCTGACTACTGAAAGTGCTGTAGCTGAAAAGCCGGAGAAAAATAATACTCCGCCTATGCCAGCAGGGGATATGGATTACTAATTAAGGCAAAGGGAGATATCCTTTTGCCGTTTATATAGAGTGAAAGGGAGTTAGTATTGTCAGTCATTGTCCCCCCAATGCTCCCTTTCTCTCAGCATTATATTCGAAAAATTTAGAAGGAAGGGTTCAGTTTCAGTTAAAGCTGTAAATTTCTTCTTCATAACTGGAGATAAAAAGGAGGCAGAGCACATGAGTGAAGCTGTCATTTATGCAGCAGAAAGGACTGAAAAACCCAATAAGGTAAGAAAACAGGGCTTAATACCAGGTGTTGTTTATGGCAAAAGCATTAAGTCGACAAGTATAAAACTTGATCAGAGAGAATTAGCAAAAACGTTGCGCGGACATGTAAAAAACAGCAAGGTTAAAGTAAAATTAGGCAATGAAGTTAAGAATTGCATTATAAAGGAAATACAAAGGGATATTGTCAATGGACAAATTCTTCATATTGAACTGCAGGCCATTCATGGGGATGATATAATCAAATTAAAAGTACCTGTTGTCTTTCAGGGAAAAGAAAAACTTGCTGCAAAGCAGCAAGTGCTGCAGGAGTTTAATCCTGAAGTGAAGATTATAGGAAAAGCCGCTGATATTCCTGAATTTGTAAGTGCTGATGTTGGAGACAGAGAGTTAGGTGAAAAAATTACTGTCAGGGATATTCATATAAGCGATAATTTAAAAATTGAAAACGATGAGAATGAAGTCCTTGCAGTAATAACTGCAATAAAAGGATATAGTGAAGGAGAAAGCAGTGAAGAGAACAACGGTGAAAGCGAAGAAAAGCAAGTAGTATAATAGGCTGTAGAATTAAAGTTCTGCAGCCTTTATTATTTGTATTAAACATGACAGAACCTGCTGAACATATGATATAAATTTATTTATTATATAAAATTTTGGTAGCAGATAGTATACTGACCTATTCATTTGCTTAACCCTTTTAAATGGCTGATTTTCCTTGGTTGACAAAAAAATAAAATATATTTAATATGAAAATATGTGGAATAAGTGTATACTATTTTATGTAAACTTTAAAAAGACCGGCGCAAATGTAAATATAGCTTAATAAATAAAAAAGCGAGGTAGAAGAATGAAAACATGTATTGCATGTGGTATACCCAGGGAAAATACTTTTGATTTTACTGCGGGTAATCCGGACAATTATTGCTGTACCTGCTGTCTGCGTTCTGAGGAAGAAAAGCAATCCTTTGAAAAGATGAAAAAGGCTCTTGCCAGGTATGCAGAAAGGTCACAGGAATTTGATAAAAATACTGTAGTAAAAATTGCTGAAAACATTATGCAAATAAATTGTCCGCTTGAAGGAATTATCATGCTTCGGGGATTAATGAACGAGAAGGAGTTAAAGACGATGAATAAGCCAGCACCATTATTGTTGAAAGGAAAAATAAGTAAATATGTAAAGACTCTGCTTACCCTTAGTTTAGCTTTCTTTACGATGCTTCCCACTTTTCAAAGTGCTACAGTTTCAGCTGATACCGGTGATGCAGCTACAGATTGGCACGGTGCCAAGTGGATTTGGGATTCCATAACCAGTAAAACGCCGTATACACATGACATATGGCTCATGATGCGCAAAACTATTGAGATGGATAAGAAACCTGATTCTGCTGTTGCTAAAATATCGATTGATTCCAGGTATTGGCTGTATATAAACGGTGAGATGGTTGTCCGTGAAGGACAGCAAAAAAACGGGCCAACAACGGACTCCGTTTACTATGACCAAGTGGACCTGACATCGTATTTAAAACCGGGCAGAAACGTTATTGCAGTGTACGGCAACTATTGGGGAAGGAGAAACAGCAAAATTATAAGCTATTCTAACTATGACACCGGAAAGGCCGGCTTTGTTTTTGACCTTGATATAGATGGCAAGCATGTGGTCAGCGATTCTACATGGAAAGTTAAAAGAGATCCTGCTCATACTCAAACCAGCACCAGGTTTGGTACATATAGGCTGCAGGAGTGTAGTGCCTTTCATGATGCGAGATATGAGATTCCGGGCTGGTATCTTCCCGACTATGATGACTCAGATTGGGCTAATGCCGTTGAGTTGGGTAAGGCCCCCTGTGAGCCATGGGGTGACATGTACCTGCGCAGAATACCTCAATTCAAAGATTACGGTCTTAAAGAGTACCTTAATATGGATACATATCGCAATGTTACTACGACCAAAACAACCACCATGCGCATGGAAGTGCCCTATAATGCTCAACTTACCCCGTATCTAAAAGTGATTGATCCTGAAGGCGGGAAGACTATAGAAATATACACCGACGGCATGAACGCGTTAGGGGCCACATACATCACAAAAGCGAGCAATGAACCGCAGGAATGGGAATCCTTTGTATGGACTAATGGACAATACGTTACATATGTCATACCTGAAGGAGTTACTGTTCTTTCACTTCAATATAGAGAGAGCGGGTATGATACGGAAATAGCGGGCTATTTCCGTTCAAATGATGAGTTTATGGATAAGCTTTGGAAAATGGCTGCTCGAACACTCTACGTCACCATGCGAGATAATTATATGGACTGCCCTGATCGCGAACGGGCACAGTGGTGGGGTGACACTACTAATGAGTCCCATATGACTTTTTATGCTCTTGATACGTCTTCATATGCGCTATATCGCAGCGGTGTGAGTACGATGATTGGCTGGATCGATAAAACAAATCCGCTCATGGATGCAAGGGACGTATTGCGGACAGTCGTGCCTGTTGATCGCTATGATGGCTGGACATATGAGTTGCCAATGCAGCAACTGGCAGGTGTGAACGGTATGTGGACCTATTACAGGTATACAGGTGAAACTGATTTTGTAGAACAGATATATGAACCGGTTAAAACATATCTGGCTAAATGGGAAATGGGTGATGATGGGTTAGTTGTTCACCGCAAAAACAGCCTGATCTGGGACTGGGGTGACTGGGGAAACGGTATCGATATGCCGGCTTTGGAAAATGCATGGTATTATCAGTGCCTGAAAGTGACTGCCCAAATGGCAGAGGTTCTTGGTAAAACCAAAGACCTTTCATGGTTTAAGGAACGAATGGAAAGCATTGAGAATGCTTATGAGAAAACTTTCTGGGACGGATCAAGCTTCAAATCACCTTCGGTTGCACAACCTGATGAACGCGCCAATGCAGTAGCCGTTATCTCTGGCCTGGTTACTGCTGATAAATATGAAAGCCTTATAGATAACGTGTTTAAGATACGCTTTGAATGCAGCCCGTACATGGAAAAGTACGTTGAAGATGCTATGTTTATGATGGGGTATGCCGACGAAGCTATAGAACGTATTAAAAAACGATATGGGGCTATGGTCGAAGGAGGTTACTCTACTCTTAGTGAACACTTCCCAAGTGGAGGTACCAAGAATCATGCATGGTCAGGCGGCCCGCTGATTGCTATGTCGGGTTATATAGCCGGTATTGCTCCCGATGAGCCTGGCTACAGCAAATGGCATGTCATTCCTCAAATGGGCAGCCTACTTAAAATTGACTGCCGTGTACCTGCCATAATCGGCAATATCGATGTTTCGATTGAAAGGAACAAAGATTCAGGAGTACTGACCATGAATATAAAGTCACCCGGTAAGACTGCGGAGATCTGGGTTCCGGTTAAGGAAGGTCAAAAAGCTATACAGACAAAAGGAAACAATGCCAAATATCTTGGAATAAAGGAAGCATATAATAAAACCTATGCCGTATTCGAAATCAAAGATGCCGGAAGCTATGAGTTCAAAGCTATGGATTTTGATGATATCAAACAAATAGTTTATCATAACATAGTAAATTCCTAGATGTCTATATAATGTAAAAATCTATTGCATTGCGTCTTCCTGTTTATTTAAAGCAGCTGAACAGTAAGGCGCAATTTGTTTTTATATTTAATAATAGGGCAGAAATTCGCCTAATATAGGCAGTACCATAATTTACTGTACTGATAATATAAAGTTCATTGAAATAATGCTTGATAAAATTTTAACTATGTTGTAAAATATAATTGTTAAATAATTAACAATTATATTTTTTGTTGCGAGTTTCAGGAGGTAATGAATATGAAATTGGAAGGTAAAGTGGCGGTCGTTACAGGTGCAAGTGCCGGTATGGGCAGGGATATAGCTTATTATTTTGCAAAAGAAGGAGCAAAGGTAGTGGCAGTGGCAAGAAGAGCTGAAAGATTGAACGAACTTGCGGAAAGTGCCAGGGATCTTGCCGGCGAAATTGTACCATTTGTAGCTGACGTATCAGACAAAAAACAGAATGAAGCAATGATTGATGAGGCAATTAAAAGATTTGGTACTTTGGATATTTTGGTTAACAATGCAGGGATAATGGATGATTTTAGTCCTGCAGGGGATGTTGATGATGAAATGTGGTTTAATGTAATAAATGTTAATTTGAACGCTCCTTTTTATGCGATTAGATATGCATTGAAGCACTTTATAGAGAAAGAAAGCGGAGTAATAATTAATGTGGCTTCTATTGGAGGCCTTTGCGGTTCCAGAGCCGGAGCAGCATATACAACTTCAAAGCATGGATTGGTTGGTTTAACTAAAAATACTGCTTCTATGTATGCAAACAAAAATATAAGATGTAATGCAATTTGCCCGGGCGGTGTTGAAACAGAAATATCTACAGGTGCATACATGCAGAATATAAATAAAGCCGGAATGGAGATTGCTGTCACAGGCCCATCCGTACGTCTTGGCAAAGGCCATGAAATTGCAACAGTTGCGGTATTTCTTGCAAGCGAAGATTCTACCTATATCAACGGTCAATGTATTGCTGTTGATGGTGGTCTTACTGCACATTAAAAATATTATAACAGATAAAATGCCATATCTATTATTGATATGGCATTTTGTGTGATACGTTCAGCATAAATGCAATTTACCGGGTGATACTTCAAAATTCGGCTCTAAGCTCAAATAATCAAATCTGGAATTGGCTATTATACAAATTAGCATAAAAACCATTTCTTGAAAGTAGTTCATCATGAGTACCCTGTTCGATAATTTTACCGTCCTTCATAACGAGAATTACATCTGCTTCCCTGATTGTAGACAAGCGATGGGCAACTATAATGCTTGTACGGCCCTGCATAAGTCTTGCAAATGCTTCCTGTATTTTAATTTCAGTACGTGTATCAATGGAAGATGTCGCTTCATCGAGAATAAGTATAGGCGGTAAGCATAGCATTACCCGAGTAATGCTGAGTAATTGCTTTTGCCCCTGAGAGAGTACTTCTCCATCTTCACCGATAATGGTATCATAACCCTTTGGAAGTCGCTTGATAAAGCTGTGAGCGTGAGCAGCTTTTGCTGCAGCGATGATTTCTTCATCAGTTGCATCCGGTTTGCCCATAGCAATATTTTCACGAACAGTTCCGGATTTAAGCCATGTATCCTGCAGTACCATGCCATAGTTTTCTCTCAGGCTTTTTCTGGTTATGCCACGAATATCCGTACCTTCTACTTTGATACTTCCTGAATTAATATCATAAAAACGCATCAAAAGGTTGATAAGTGTAGTTTTACCGCAGCCGGTCGGCCCTACTATTGCTATACGCTGACCGGGTTTTATTTTCAGGTTAAAATCACGGATAAAGGGGCGTTTTGGTGTATAGGAGAAATCCACGTTTTCGAGAGAGATATTGCCACTGGCATTTTCAAGTTTAATTGCGTCTTTTTTATCCGGAATTTGAGGCTGTTCTTCTATCAGTTCAAAAACCCGGCCTGCACAAGCGATTGCATTTTGCAGTTCGGTGATTACGCCTGAGATTTCATTAAAAGGTTTTGTGTATTGGTTGGCATAGCTTAAGAAGATAGCAAGCCCGCCTACCGTCATTGAACTTCCGGTATTACCGCTGATAATAGTTAAAGCTCCTGTAAGAGCAACTGCAGCGTAAACAAGATTGTTTATAAAACGAGTGCAAGGGTTTGTAAGAGACGAATAGAAAATGGCCCGAAGAGAGTATTTTTCCAATCTGCTGTTAATCTCATCAAACCTTTTCAATGCTTCTTCCTGATAGGAAAACGCCTGGACAGTTTTTGCATTACCGATCATTTCATTTATTAAGGAGGTTTGTTCACCTCGGGTTTCAGATTGCAGCTTGAACATAGAATAGGTACGCTTTGCTATGAAATTTGCAACAAAGAGAGAAAGAGGCGTTAGTATGACCACAATTAAAGTTATTTTTACATCGATGGTCAGCATAAAAAACAATGTACCGATGATTGTAACTATGCCTGTAAATAGTTGTGTAAAGCCCATCAAAAGCCCATCCGCAAATTGATCAACATCGGCAATTACTCTGCTGACAATTCCACCGTGGGGATGAGCGTCAATATATGAAAGGGGTAAAATCTCAATTTTGCGAAAAGCTTTTTTACGAATATCACGTACAACCTGATAAGTTATATTATTATTAATAGTGTTCATCAGCCATTGAAATAAAGCAGTAATAGCAACAACAAAACCTATTTTGACCAGAATTTGAAATACAGCTTTGAAATTAACATTACCAGGTCCTACGATATAGTCGATAGCATTGCCTATTAGAATAGGTGCATAGAGAGTTAATGCAACCGTAGCTGCAGCAAGAACCAAAGATATAAACAGAAGGATACGATATTGCCTTATGTATTTTAGTACTTTTCGGATGGTATCTGTTTGTAACTCCTGCTTTTTCATATTACTTTTGCTCCTTTTTGAATTGTGAATCATAAATTTCACGGTATACCTCGCAGCTTTCAAGCAATTCTTCGTGTTTTCCCATGCCAGCAATTTGCCCGTCATCAAGTACAATAATCTTATCAGCATGTTGAATGGAAGAAATTCGCTGGGAAACAATGAAAATGGTTGTGTTGCCCGATATTTCGCGTAAGGCTTTGCGAAGAGCTGCATCAGTAGCAAAGTCCAGTGCTGATGTACTGTCATCCAATATTAAAATTTCAGGTTTTTTAACAAGGGCACGAGCTATGGTGAAGCGCTGGCGCTGACCACCGGATAGGTTTTTCCCGCCTTGCTCAATAATAAAGTCGAGACCTTCTTTCTTTTGAGTCACAATTTCGCCAGCTTGAGCAATAGAAATGGCATCCATAATTTCTTCATCGCTCGCATCCTTTTTACCCCATTGCATATTTTCACGTATACTACCTTTAAACAGTACGGCATTTTGAGGAACGATTCCGATTTTGGCACGAAGGGATTTCAACGGATAGTCCTTAACATTGGTTCCATCTACGATTACTTCCCCTGAAGTGGCTTCATAGAATCTGGGAATCATATTTACCAGAGAAGATTTTCCGGAACCGGTGCCGCCGATGATGCCGACTGTTTCACCTGGTCGGACAGTAAAATTTATATTTGAAAGTGATTCACTGCCTGCATTTTTATATTGCAGCCCTACATTGCGAAATTCTACTATATATTCGGATTTTACATTTTTGGAAAGTGTATCTTTTTCTATCAGGCTGGATTTCATATCAAAAACTGCGCTGATACGATTAGCGCTGGCAACTGCTTTTGTAATGCTTATGATTAAGTTCGCAAATTTGATAAGTTCTATAAGAATCTGTGACATGTAGTTGTAGAGCGCAAGAACGGCGCCTTGTGTGAGCAGGCCCGCCGATACCCGGACTGCTCCGATATGAATAAGCCAGATAATTGCAAAGTTAATAATAACATAGGTCAGAGGATTCATAAGCGCAGAAATACCGCCGACAAATTTTTGTAGTGCGGTCAATTCTTCATTGCGCTTATTAAATTCATCAATTTCTTTTTCTTCAAGGCCGAAGGCTCTTATTACTCGTACACCTGTAAGGTTTTCTCTTGTGGTGTTTAACACTTTGTCCAGTTTTTGCTGTACCTTTTTATAAAGAGGAATGGATAAAAGCATAATAGCAAAAACAACCGCAAAGAGTGCCGGAATTGCTACTACGAAAGTAACTGCTGCTTTAGCATCAACAGTAAAAGCCATAATCATGGCCCCAAATACAATAAAAGGTGAACGCAGTAAAAGACGCAATGTCAGGTTCATTCCGGTCTGCACCTGGTTCATATCGCTTGTCATACGGGTAATCATACTGGATGTGCCCAGCGTATCAATTTCTGTATAAGACAGTTGACCGATATGTTTAAACAATTCATGGCGCAGTCTGGTTACAAATCCCACTGAAGCTTTAGCAGCAAAGTATTGTGCTGTTACCGAAGATATCAATCCGACAACACCAAGCAGCACCAGCAACAAACACATTTGAATGATATATGATTTATCTGCTTTTCCAATTCCAACATCAACAATATTTTTAATAACAATAGGCACCAATAATTCAAATGATGCTTCTAGGAGTTTGAATAAAGGTCCGAGGATGCTTTCTTTTATATAGCCCTTTAAATAAACCAATAGTTTTTTCATGAGTTGCCCTCCGGAATGCTGTCTATTATATATAACGCATATATTGTATCATGATTTGTGATGTCCTGCACGTTTAAGTAAAAAGGAGGTTGTTTAATAATTGTTCACATCCAGTTCATACTTATATTGTAGAAATAAATCGAGTATTATGCATTTATTATATACAAAAAATACTGTATCACATTTCGCATTAAGGGATAAATCAAAGAAGGAATGTGCAGTAATCATTAATGCTATGCAAGTTCAAAATCTGCTATAATTTTATGCTAACTTATTTATTGCAACATGTATTTTAATCATATAAGCTATATTATGATGAATCAAATTAACAGGGGCAAAAGGAGTGTACAAAATATGAGCGTTGATCAAAACGTAGATATTAGACAGATGAAAATTGAACTTACCAGGTTTATGATGTCATACAAATTTGCATTGGAAGAAATGAATACGAAGATAAATATTTTGAAACAGGAATTTCATTATATACATGACTATAATCCCATTGAGCATGTTAAATCCCGACTCAAAACACCTGAAAACATTCTGAAAAAAGCCCGCAGAAAAGGAGTTGAGTTGACATTACCTTCAATAAAGGAGAATATACGGGATATTGCCGGTGTTCGAATAACTTGTTCTTTTATTTCAGATATATACAGATTAAGTGAAATGCTGCAAAAACAAAAAGATATAACACTGATTGAGTGCAAGGATTATATTAAAAATCCTAAACCAAACGGATATAAGAGTCTACATTTAATAGTTCAAATACCAATTTTTATGTCGGACAGAGTAGATAATGTTTATGTTGAAGTTCAAATCAGGACAATTGCCATGGATTTTTGGGCAAGTTTGGAACATAAGATTTATTACAAATATGAAAAAGAGATCCCGGAGGAATTGAAAAGAGAACTTAAGGAAGCAGCAGATTCAGTATCACAGCTGGATGAAAAAATGGAAAGCATTCATAAAAAGGTCAACCAATTTAAAGAATGTCATGATTTAGATGATGAATTACAGGAACTCTTAATTGATGATGAAAAAATCGCACTTCCTCAGACATTTATAACACAGTTTCTTAAATTCCCCGATTAGATTGTTTATTTTATATGAAGCTTTTACAAGTATATAATGAAAGCTGATTACAAAATATGATGTTTTGCAGAAATATACAGATAACAATTAAATCATTAGAATCAGATTAAAAGCATTTTAATTAGTAATTGATATATACTTAAAATTATTTAAAGCTTTTAATGGAAAATTCAATGAAGCTGTCTACAAACTCTTTTGGACTATCTTTTAGATAAATAAAGCTGAGTTTTCTTACAATTTGCACGCCTTTTATGGGGATGATTGTTAAGAGCTTTGAATTAACTTCATCTTGAATTGCAGTCTTTGATATAACCGTAGTGCCCAGATTTAATTTCACCAGTGATTTGATAGCTCCAATACTTCCAATTTCCATATAAGGCTTTAAACAACTTGAGTGAAAACCAAGGTTTGCTAGTTTGTCTTCAAGTACTTTTCTGGTGCCTGAGCCTTCTTCTCTTAAAATCAGCTTGCTGCTTAATACTTCATCCATCTCAATCCCTGACTTTTTAGCAAGTTGATTTTGAGGGGATACAGCAAAAACCAGTTCATCCTCCTTTAATGTTTTGCTATAGAATTTGTTTTTGTCAAATGGTCCTTCCACAAGCCCTAAATCAATTTCACCGTTTAAAAGCTTTTTTGTAATGGTATCTGTATTGTGAACCTGCATGGTAATATCAATATTAGGATTTGATTTTTTATATTTGCCTAAAATATATGGGAGAATATATTCACCTATGGTTAAGGTTGCGCCGATGGTGTAGTGTTTCTCCAATTTATAGCTGTTCCTGATTTTTCTTTCCATAACAAGGGTTTGAGATTTCATATCCTTTGCATATTCAAACAGAATTTTCCCTTCGGTTGTTAATTCAATAACTCTGCCTCTTCGCACAAAAAGAGGTACTCCGTAATAATCTTCTAATGAGTTGATATGTTTGGTAACTGCCGGCTGTGTCAAACTTAAAAGCTCTGCAGCCTTGGTAAAATTTTTGGTTTTGCATATAGTTAAAAATGTTTCAAGTTTTGGCTCTATCATAGAATTCCTCCCAGTATCAATTAAAGTTATTATATCATTAATATTGATAACCTGTGGTTATTAATGTATAACAAATCAGAATTAGTTATTTAGAAATTTTAGTACTATAATATTAGAATCATGAATATTAACTGGAGGATATAACATGAAAGAATTCAAAGAAACGCTCCCAGGTATGTTTTTTGCAACTGCATTAGCAATAATTGCTGCATTGCTCGGAAAATTAGTTCCAATCGTTGGAGGCCCGGTTTTTGGCATTGTACTGGGAATCTTAATAAGTAATGTTTTTGGAAAGCCAAAGGCTGTAATAAAAGGATTGAGCTTTACTTCTAAAAAAATATTACAATGGTCTATTATTGCTTTAGGTGGAGGATTAAGCCTCACACAGGTATATAAAACCGGTTTGTCTTCTTTGTATGTTATGATTTTTACATTGTCCATAGCTTTCATAACTGCTTATGGTGTCGGAAAGCTTATGGGCATTACATTTAAGCTTACCAGCCTTATAGGCATGGGGACAGCAATTTGCGGAGGATCAGCCATTGCTGCTATATCTCCTATTATTGAGGCAGATGATGAAGATATTGCTTATTCAATATCAACTGTTTTTATGTTTAATGTTATTGCTGTCTTGATATTTCCGCCTCTTGGGCACTTGATAGGATTCAGCGATAATGCTTTTGGATTATGGGCGGGAACTGCTATTAACGATACTTCATCAGTTGTTGCAGCAGGTTATGCATTCAGTGATGCTGCCGGTGCTTATGCTACCATTGTAAAGTTAACGCGAACCACTATGATTATACCTATTTCGCTGATATTTGCTGCAATTGTATCCATCCAAAAAAAGAGAGAAGCAAACAGGACCGGAGAAGTCAATTATAACTTTAAAAAAATATTTCCATGGTTTATTTTATGGTTCCTCATCGCTTCTTTATTAAATACTGTTGGAATTATAAACGGAAAGACGGCGGAAGTAATGACTGAGGCAGGTAAATTTTTTATTGTAGTAGCATTGACAGCAATTGGCCTAAATTCAGATTTGAGGCAAATGAGAAAGACAGGATTTAAACCTATATTACTGGGTCTGGTGGTATGGGTGAGTGTGGCTGTGGTAAGCATCGTTACTCAATTCTTATCAGGGCAGATCTAAGGTAGTGATATTTAAATTGCTCTTAATAAATCAGCTTTTTATGACAGCGGCCTTATCATAAAAAGCTGATTTTGAGATTCAATCCTTTTTATTATATTAGTGTTCTGCGTCTTTCTTGGTTTGATGAACTGTGCCATGCGGATGCTGGGGTGGCGCATAGATAGAATACAGTTTAATCGGTTTGTTACCTGTATTGGTCAAATTATGCCATTTACCTGCCGGTATTACGAATGCATAACCTTCATACACTCTTCTCTGAAAATTCAAATTATCCTTTTTATCACCCATTTGAACAAGTCCCTGGCCCTCTTCAATACGGATAAATTGGTCGACATTTGGATGCATTTCCAGTCCTATGTCTTCACCCACATTTAAACTCATCAGTGTAATTTGCATATGGGATCCTGTCCATAAAGCAGTACGAAAATTCCTATTCTGCTCAGCAGCTTCTTCTATGTCAACCACAAATGGCTCAGGCCCATAGTCCTTTAGTACAATCGGTCTGTTTACGCATGGCTGATAATATTGAACGGGAAACTGGGGAAAAAAGCCATGGCTGTACACCGACATGTTAGTATAATATGGACATTGCTGCATGTTATATGAGCCAAACATCGGATTATCTCCGAAATATGGATAATTGTACATTTGATTGGTATTACACATAACCTTCATCCCTTTCAGATTATTGCAGTATTATTATATGTTTTATGTCAATGAAGGGGGACAGTTATCAAAAATTAATACAATTAAAAATTAGAAGGGGACAGTTATTAACAATCAATACTATTGTAAACTTAGACAGGGACAGTTATCGAAAATTGAAACAGTTAAAAATTAGAAAGGGACAGTTATCGAAAATTATAACAATTAAATTTGTTACGCTGGTAGCTTTGTCGTAAAAGAAAAGGGACAATTATGTAAAAACCAACTGTTTCCGTTATTTCTTGATTAAATCAGAGAATTTCCTGGCACCCGGAGATAATGGCACTCGTTTCAGATAACAGAGACCTATGTGGCGTTCAGGGATATTTTCCGTTAAAGGTACTTCAAATAAAGCTCCTGAATTGATTTCATCCTGTGAATATTCTTTTATAACGCATGAAACACCTAAATTGATTTTAGCGAGTGATATAAGCAAATCATGTGATCCTAATTCAATTTCTGGTGTAAGACGGATGCCTCTGTTTAACAAAAATTTTTCTACATAACGCCTGGAATTGGATTTTTGCTCAAGAAAAATAAGAGGCAGTTGAGTTAATTCTTTAAATGATAGAGGGTGAGTAATCTTATCTATGAAAGCTGTTCCGGCTACAAAAATATCGTGAACGGTCATGTAAGGTTCTGATTGTATTGATGGGTCTTCGACGGGAAGATTGCATATGGCAAGGTCAATGTGACCTGCTTTAAGCAACTCGCAAAGCTCAATTGTTGTGCCGTTTACAATGTTTAGCTTGATATTGGGGCATTGTTTATGAAAGCTGTCTAAATACGGAAGTAGAAATAATTTGGCTGTTGTGTCGCTGACACCTATACTCAGTTTGCCTGTTACAAGCCCATGCATACCTTTTAGTTTTTCCTCACCCATTTCCAGAAGGTTTATAGCAGAACGGGCATATTCAAAAATAAGCTCCCCTTCCTGAGTTAGGGTTACACCTCTGGGTGTCCTGATGAACAACCTGGTACCCAATGAATTTTCAAGTTGCAGTATACTCTGGCTTACCGCAGGTTGAGTCATGAACAGAGCTTTTGCTGTTTTTGAAAAGCTTTTGGATCGTGCTACTTCACAGAATACTTTATATAAATCTAATTTTGATGCCATGACATATAAAATCTCCTTATATGTGACATTTTTATTATTTATTTTACTTATATCATATAAAGGTGTATCATTCAAGTATGTGGAGGTGTGTTTATGGATAGAATTATTGGAACGGTTGTACGAGGTTTGCGTACACCTATCATTAAACAAGGGGATAACCTTATTGATATGATAGCTGAAACAGTTATCAAAGCTTCTGAACAAGAAGGATACAGTATTCGGGAAAAGGATATTGTTGCTATTACGGAATCCGTTGTTGCGAGAGCGCAAGGCAACTACGCATCAGTTGATGCAATTGCCAAGGATGTCAGGAACAAATTTGGTAATGAAACTATAGGAGTTATTTTCCCGATTCTTAGCAGAAATCGTTTTGCCATATGCCTCAGAGGAATTGCGAAAGGGGCGAAAAAAATTGTACTTATGTTAAGCTATCCGTCAGATGAAGTGGGAAATCATCTGGTATCACTGGACAAGCTTGATGAAAAGGGTATTAATCCCTGGACAGACGTATTGACAGAGGAATCATACAGAGAGTTGTTCGGGATAAGTAAGCACACCTTTACAGGTGTCGATTATGTGTCATATTATAAATCCATAATTGAAGAGTGCGGTACGGAGTGTGAAATAATTTTTTCGAACCAGCCAAAGACAATTCTGGATTACACGAAACATGTTTTGACTTGTGATATCCATTCGCGCTTCAGAACAAAACGATTATTAAAGAGTTATGGTGCGAAAGCCGTTTATGGTTTGGATGATATACTTACTGCTCCGGTGGATGGCAGCGGTTATAATGAGAAATACGGTTTACTGGGTTCAAATAAGGCAACAGAAGAAACCGTTAAGCTGTTCCCCAGGGACGGACAGTATTATGTTAACGAAATTCAGAAGAAGATTGCTGAAAGAACAGGAAAAACAGTAGAGGTCATGATTTACGGCGACGGTGCTTTCAAAGATCCTGTGGGCCATATCTGGGAGCTTGCCGATCCTGTGGTTTCTCCGGCGTATACATCGGGACTTGAAGGAACGCCTAATGAGATTAAGATCAAATATCTGGCAGATAATAAATTCTCAAACCTGAAGGGGGATGAGTTAAAGGAGGCAATTACTCAGCATATTAAAAATAAAGCCAAAAATCTAGTCGGGTCAATGGAAGCTCAGGGAACAACGCCAAGACGGTTAACCGATCTTATCGGGTCACTATGCGATCTTACTTCAGGCAGTGGTGATAAAGGTACACCTGTTGTTTATATACAAGGTTATTTTGATAATTATACAAATAAATAATAGCTGCTATAAGCATAAAAGCTGTAGTGATTTACTACAGCTTTTTTAAAATAAAGAATT
>Ga0134105_1001456_pt1 | contig 16986 bp, 11 predicted proteins | sample 16_3_2metaG_FD_94457 | JGI IMG/M metagenome (GOLD analysis project Ga0134105, IMG submission 94457) | Switchgrass degrading microbial communities from high solid loading bioreactors in New Hampshire, USA - 16_60_3.3_214_A3 metaG | ecosystem: Engineered > Bioreactor > Semi-continuous > Anaerobic... | reverse complement strand
TGAGCTTGGTCAAAACCCGGATGGCAGCCAGTTTGATATTCGCCAGCTTAAATCACCGTATGTTATTGAAAAGGCTCTGGAAGAACTTGAATTACAAAATAGCGGTGTAAAACTTGACGAAGTAAGAAGAAATATTGATATAGTTTCAATAATTCCAAATGAAATTTCACAAAGAGCAGAAACAATGATTAAACAGGGCCAGGAATATGTATATTACCCTAGTGAATTTAAAATTACTTATAAAGTGAACAAAGCCTTTTCTTATAATCAGGGCATACAGTTATTGGAAACAATAATAGCTGAGTATAAGAAATATTTCTATACTTTATATTCTGATGTAAAAACGATAGAAAATACTATTGGTACTCTTGATTTTACAGCTTATGATTATCCTGATATAGTTGAAGTAATAAATACACAAATTGAAGGCATACAGGAATTTTTAGAAAGCAAGACCGAAGAAGACAGTAATTTTAGATCACCAGAAACAGGCTTTACTTTTGCGGATTTGAACAGGAGTTTTGAAATTTTAAAAACCGTAGATACTACAAAATTAGAGTCTTTAGTAAACACAAACAATCTTACGAAAGATCGCGATAAGCTCATTAAAGATTATGAGTACAAAGTGAAAAGAATGGAACTTGAAATGGCGAAGAAAAGCAGTGAGGCTGAAGAAGCCAGAAGGCTTATGGATCAATTCAAAAAGGAAGATTATGTTTTAATTCCTGATGCTACAAGGAACGAATTAAAAACTGAGAACCCGAGTTCATATTATAATAAATTAGCTGAGATTGCTATAACTGCAAGCGTCGAAGCTGCTAGCATTAAGCATGAAATTGAGTATTATAAAAATGAAATTGAACGTTTAAAAGCAGTAACAGAAGTTAATAACTCAAAGTTAATTGAAGAAGCAGATAATTTAATTGAGTCCATTAAAACTAAAATGATTGATTTAATCAATAAAACTAATGATACATTAAGCAATTATTATGCATATAAATACGGAAAAAGTATAAGACAAATAGCACCTGCTGAAATGGTGACAGGAATTAATGTTTTATTGAATATGGCAATCGCTTTAGTGATAGGTATTATGGTAGGAGTTATTGCTGTGATCTTAAGGTATTATTGGAAGAGTACAGAAAATAAAGTAATTAGCGAAAGAAGTTAAAATGAGTAAAAGGACATAACAAATAAGTTGTTCTGTCCTTTTATTTTGAAAAATATTATAATTTGAAAATTAGCTTAATATAAAAAAAGGAATGCGGATATGAGCAGAAAAGAGCAGACAAGACGTAATATTACAAAAAAAGAAAATATATTAAAAATTTTGAGGATATTTTTAATAGCGGCTTTGACAATAATAATTTTTTATCCTCCCTATTTGCAGGGATTATATTTTGAAAAACATGTTTTGCCAACACAAATAATTGTTTTTACTGTTTTTATAATATTTTTGATTTATAAATGGCTGAAAAATGATAATACGCCATTCTTTAAAACACCTTTGGAATATGTGTGTTTAGGCTTTGTAATAGTATACTTTATATCCATCTTTGCTGCAGTACATACCCGTTCCGCAATAACAGAATGGCTTAAATACTGCATGTATTTTGCAGTATTTTATATGGTGTCAGATTTGGCGGATACACTGAAAACAAAGCGTATATTTCTATGGACAATAGTAATTTCTGCTGTTGGTGTTTCTATCATTGGGCTTGACGCTGCATTGGGTGGGAACATAGTAGGAATACTGAACAAATTTTTTAATGTATTAGGTGTAAAAGGTAGCGTTTTCTTTGGATTATTTGAAGCTAATAGAATACAATCAACATTACAATACCCAAATGCTCTGGCATCATACTTAATGGCAGTTTTCTTTGTAATCATAGGATTACTAATAACATATGATAAATTGTGGCAGAAAGTTATATTGGGCTCTTTTTCTTTTATTTTATTTTTGACTTTTATGCTAACAGAAAGTCGGTGGGCGCAGCTTCTTTTTCCATTGGTTGTTATAATACTATTGATGACCGCGCCGAAGAACTACAGGATAAATGCAGTTACACATGTTATAGCATTAGCAATACCATCGGTGGTAATATCATTATTTTTATTTCCATACTTATCTGAAGATACCTTCAGCATAAAAGTATTATCGCTGTTAATTTTAGGATTAATAGTTACGGTAATTATTAGTATATTTGTAAAATTTATAGGGGAATGTTTGCAAAAAATTGATTGGCGTGTATACATAGTCATTATCTCGGTGTTTATATTAATAAGTGGCATAGGGTTATTTTATATAATCAATCAATCTGTCCCTGTGGAATTGTCTATTGGAAGCTCAGAAGAAGATAAGGTAATATCTATTGCAAAAGATGTTGCTTTAAAGCCGAATACAGATTATATTTTAAGTTTTGAAGCTGAAGCAGTTATGAAGGAAGAGAAACCCTATGTATTTTTTGTAAGACTGTTTAATAAAAATATAAACAATATTCTTTTCTATGGAAGTGAACAACTGATAAGGCGGGACTTCCCAGCAACTGATGGGCTTCGAAAATTCGAGTTACTATTTACTACAAAAGAGGATACTAAACTGATAAATGTCAACTTTTCAATATTTTATTCCGGAACGAGTTTGAAAATAAATAGTGCTTCTATTATTGATGCGAAAACAGGTAAAACAGTAAAGAAAATAATATTAAAAAACAGATATAACTTGGACAGTGTAATAGCAAGATTTCAGAATATATTATTACAACGAAGCTTAGTAACAAGAACTATTTTCTATAAGGATGGAATAAAGATATTTAAAGACAGATGGTTTTTAGGTGCGGGTGGTGGTGCCTGGAATTACCTTTACAGACAGTATCAATCTTACAATTATGCAAGCAGTCAGGCGCATAACTATCCGTTACAATTAGGTATCGAAACAGGGATATTAGGTATAATCACATTAATTAGTTTAATAATTATACTTATTATTTACTACTCAATGTATCATAAAAAAGTAAAAAGGGATAATAATTCTGCATTTATTGTTACTGCTATCGCAGGATTATTTTTGCATGCTGTTATTGATTTTGACTTTGCAGAATGTTCTATTCTTTTATTGTTCTGGTCGCTAATCGCTTTGTTTAATAATGAGATAATAGAAAGTTTAGATATTGAAGATATAAAACTATTAAATTTAAAAGTGTCTAAAAGAAGAGAAAAGTTCAGTTTTAATGAAAAATATAAATCATCAATAACTATTGGGATTGTTATTTCTATGATAACTTTATATTTATCGTTAAGGTTTTATATAGCATCTTCTAATGCTAAGCAATCATTTGAATACTTGCAGAATAATGATTTTGAGACAGCAATTGATAAAATGGAAAAAGCAATAAATTTGGATAAATATAATGAGAAATATGTTATTGGTTATAATCCAATATCAAGTAGACCTGATATTAAGGCGGGATTTACAGATATTTTATTCATGAAAAATGAAAAATTCAGAAGTGCTCAGAAAAATGGGGAGAATATCTCGGAAAAAGATTTAAGCCTTTTTCAAAAACAGTTTTTAAAAGCAGCTTCATATATAGAAAAATTAGAAAAGAAAGCTGAAAATAATATAAGCTTAACAAGTGATTTGGCTAGCTATTGTTTAAAAATAGGGGAAATCGATAAAGGTATTCATTATCTAAATATGGCAATAAGTTATTTTCCTTTTGAGCCTTCGCTATGGCATTCAAAAGTTAATGTATATTACCAATTAATGAAAGATTACTTTAATAATGAAGATTATGAAAAGGCTAAAGAGTATCTTATAAGTGGGCTAAATGTTATTAATGAAGCAAAAGAGATAAACCAAAATAATATGAATCCATTTGTTTTCAATGAAGACACTGTTGAACTTATACAAACAATGAAGTTTTTAAAAGATAATTGGGATACAGATGGTATTTATGATGTTAATAATATCGTTTATTATAGTATAATTGATTTAGACGTTAATATGGATGGGATTCCAGATCAGTGGCGAATAAGTAATGAGGATCTGATGAATGTAACCGTCGATAATGATAAATTGTCTATTAAAGCTTCAGGAAGGGCGTACTTATATACTCGCTATCCAATAAAGTTTAAAGAAGGGAAGAAGTATCGTGTCGAAGTGGATATAAATGAGGATAGAGAATATTTGTATTTTTATGTTGCAGGCATTACATCGGATGTTCTGCATTTGAATAAAGAAGATAATAAATATGTGGCAGAATTTAAAGTAAAAGGTGAACCAGATGAAAATGGAAACCAAGCCAGGATATATGTAGATTCAGATTGTGAAATAAGAAGTATACTCGTTAAAGAGATTGAATAGTAATTTTATACACAATGTTTAATTGAAGGGGAGTATTTTATAGTGAGCGGAAAAAAAATTTACTTATCTTCACCCCACATGAGCGATGAAGGATATGAAAAAGAATATATTGAAGAAGCATTTAAAACAAACTGGATTGCACCGCTAGGACCAAATGTTGATGCTTTTGAAAAAGAGTTTGCATCTAAGATAGGTGTAAAATATGCAGCAGCGCTATCATCAGGCACGGCAGCTATACATATGGCTTTAATGGCCGCAGGGGTTAGTAAGGGCGATATAGTATTTTGTCAAGATTTAACTTTTGCAGCTACAGCTAATCCTATTATATACCAAAATGCAATTCCTGTTTTTATAGATAGCAATTTTGAGACTTGGAATATGGATCCTGATGCATTAGAAACAGCATTTAAGAAATATCCAAGTGTGAAAGCTGTTGTAGTGGTTCACTTATATGGGTTATCAGCTGATTTGGATAGGATAATGAAGATTTGTGAAAAACATGGTGTAACATTAATAGAAGATGCAACTGAAAGTTTAGGAACAACTTATAAAGGTAGATGGACAGGAACTTTTGGTGATTATGGTACTTTCTCTTTTAATGGAAATAAAATTATTACTACTTCAGGCGGTGGGATGTTAGTTTCAGAAAATGAAGAAAGAATCTCTAAAGTTAGGTTTTGGGCAACTCAGGCAAGAGATAAGGCAAGGCACTATCAGCATAGCGAAATAGGCTATAATTATAGAATGAGTAATATTCTTGCCGGAATTGGAAGAGGACAGTTAAAAGTTTTGGAACAAAGGATTGCTAAAAAAAGGTATATTTTTGAGTTTTATAAACGTGAATTAGGTGATTTAACTGGCATTGATTTTATGCCAATTAATGAATGGAATGAACCGAATTGCTGGCTTACATGTATAATCCTTAATGGACGTGTAAAGCCATTAGATATAATTTTAGCTCTTGAAAATGACAATATCGAAAGCCGTCCCATTTGGAAACCTATGCATATGCAACCTGTATATAAAGATTATGACTTTATTGGTACAGGAGTTTCTCAGAGGATTTTTGAGAATGGGGTTTGTTTACCAAGTGATACAAAGATGACCGATGAAGATCTATATAGAGTATGTGATGTTATTAAAATGGTATGGGCTCAAAAGGATTGAAATATGATAATCAAACGGAACAATAACTAAGTTGTTTTGTTTATGTTGGAGGAAAAAATTTTATGGAAAAGGTATTAGTAGTAGTTGCTCATCCAGATGATGAAGTACTAGGTATGGGTGGTACTATTGCAAAATTAACAGAAGCTGGAAAAGAAGTAAATGTACTTATTGTTACAGATGGTTGTACTGCTCAATATAGGGATAAACCCAATCTTATGCAAATTCTTGAAGAAAAAAAGAAACAGACAAGAAATGCAATGGAAATACTGGGAGTTAAGTCAGTAATCTATGGCGACCTTTTTGATATGAAGTTAGATGTTACAGCACACATTGAAATTAATCAGATAATTGAAAAGGCAATCAATGATTTACAGCCTGATGCTGTATTCACACACTTTTGGGGAGACGTTAATCTTGATCACAGAAGAATCTACGAATCTGTACTTGTTGCCGTACGACCAGTTTATGGTCAGATTGTTAAAGAACTGTATTGTTTTGAGGTACCGTCATCCACAGAGTGGAATGTCCAACAGGTCATAACAGTATTTTTACCTAATGTGTATGTTGATATTAGTAATGTGAAGGACAGAAAATATGCCGCTTTTGCGGAGTATCACCAAGAGCTAAGGGAGTATCCACATCCTCGTTCCATAGAATATTTAAAAAGACGTGATGAATTACATGGACTAGAGTGCGGAATTGGAGCAGCAGAACGGTTTATGTTATTGCGAAGGATTGTGGAGCGATTATGAGCAAGCTTGAGCGCAAAATTGATGATGTTTTTAAAAGATTGTATGATTTGATTTTTGCTATATTGTTCTTAATTGTTTTTTCACCTCTTTATTTAATTACTGCAATAATTATTATGATTACAAGCCCAGGGACTCCAATTTATAAGGCGCAAAGAGTTGGGAAGGACGGAAAGATATTTACATGTTATAAATTTCGCTCTATGCGAATAGATAGTGGCAAAGTTCGTTTAACTACATTAAGGAATGATGATAGAATATTTCCGTTTGGTAGGTTAATTAGAAAAACCAAAATTGATGAAATGCCACAAGTTTTAAATGTTCTATTAGGTCAAATGTCTGTAGTTGGACCTAGACCAGAAGATAGAGAAAATGCAGATGTGATTTATAAGGGAAAATACAAGAAACTTCTAAGTGTTAAGCCAGGCCTTACTAGTATAGCAAGTCTATATGATTATACTCATGGAGAAAAGTATGATTCAGAAGAAAAGTATTATCAGGAATTTCTACCTCAAAAATTAGAATTAGAGCTTTTTTATGTGAATCATCACAATGTCCTGTATGACCTTGTAATTACTATAAGAACAGTTATTATAATTATTCAGACATTATTCGGAAAAGAATATTTTAAATATCCGAAAGAATTGAAAATTATATATGAAGAAAATAAATGTGTGGAAAATGATGTATATAGATCTAATCAACTATTATGATAAAAATATTGTGTTAAACAATGTATATTTTAGAAAGGAATAGTTAACTGTTTTACTATGGATTTTCGTGGAACGCATGTATTGATATTGGACGGTTATGCAAGACAGTGCTTACCTTTTTTAAGGGCATTCAAAGAGTTTGGATGCGAAGTTACTCTTCTGTGTGATTCTAAAATTGATTGTGGTTATTGGTCAAGACTACCGGATCATAAAATTATCGGTGATTGTAATTTATACGAATATGAGAAATCAGAAGAAACTATAGCAAAATTAATCAAAACAGGTATGTATGATATTGTATTGCCATTGGTAGATACCTCTGCTAGGGTTCTTGCAAACAATAAGAAGGAATTTTCTAAGTATGCATATATAGTGGTAAGCGATAAAGAGAACTTTGAAAAGGCCCAAGACAAACTAGAGGTTATGAAAGTTTGCATGAAAAATGGTATATCATGTCCATATACTTTATTTAATGTAAATTCTATTGATGATGTTTTAAACAGTGAACTTAAGTTTCCCATAGTTATTAAGCCGAGATGTGGCAGTGGGGCCAGGGGTTTTTATAAAATAAAAGCTGCGAAGGATTTTGAACAGATTGTAAAAACAGAAGGGATTAATTTAAAAGACTATGTAGTTCAGGAATGCCTTCCAATAGATTCATTACTTATATCAGATAATATTTTTATAGATGATAATGGTGAAGTTAAGAGCTCATTTATATATGCTTCATACAGATATTTCCCGCTAAATGGTGGAACTGGTACGTTTAATATTTCAATTAACCGTGAAGATGTACATAAAGAATGTGCTAAATTAGTAAAAATTATGGGATTGACGGGATGTGTAGGTGTAGATTTAATGATTGATCCAAGAGATGATCATGCAAAGGTGATTGAAATTAATCCACGTCCTTTAGCTTGCGCAAAAATGGGATTCGTAACAGGAATCAATCAGGCACAGCAAATATTAGAAGCATCAAAGGGCTTAGAAGTAACGTCTTTTCAACAGTATAAATGTGGAATGGCTTTAAGGATGACTCAGACAGACATTCTTTGGTTTATCAAATCTCCGAATAGATTTACTATAAAGCCATCTTTTTTTAAAATTAAAAACACTAAGGATCAAATGTTTAGCTGGGATGATCCTCTTCCATGGTTTGCTTTTCTGATAAGAGGTATTAGAAACTATAAGTCAGAAATGAAGAGAAGACAGGTATAAAAAAAGTTTACTTTTGGTTAATTATATCTAATCGAAGCGAAAGAAGGAATAAAAAATGTTAAGTGGTAATGAGCAAGAGATAGATTATGGTCTAGTGTCAATTATTATGCCATCATATAATACAGGTAAATATATTGCTGAATCTATTGAAAGTGTATTAAACCAAACATATAAAAAATGGGAACTTATAATTGTTGATGACAATTCAACTGACAATACTGATGAAATTGTTCGTAGATATTCGGATGAACGCATTATATATATTAAAAATAAGGAGAATCATGGAGCAGCATATTCACGTAATTTAGCTCTTCGAAAAGCGCGAGGGAAATGGATAGCTTTCTTAGACAGTGATGACTTATGGGAACCGGAGAAATTAAATCATCAATTAGCCTTTATGCTAAAACATAATTATCATTTTTCATGTACAAAAAGAGGATTTATAAATGAAAAATCAGAACGTTTAAATAAAGTCGCAAGTAGCCCTAAAAAAGTTACAAAGTTAGGTATGTATTGTTATTGTTGGCCAGGTTGTTTAACTGTAATCTATGACTCAGAGTTGACAGGGTTAATACAGGTAAACGAAACACTAAAAAAGAATAATGATTATGCTATGTGGTTGAAAGTTATTAAATATTGCGATTGCTATTATCTTGATGAAATTTTAGCCTACTATCGCGTGAGGGAAGGTTCAATATCACATGATTCGATCAGGAAACTTATCATGTCACATTATAAGTTGTTTAGAAACGGAGAGAAGAAATCAGTTATCGTTTCTTTATTTTTAACAATAATAAATTGTATCTGCGGTGTATGGAAAAAAATATTCTATGTAAAAAAAATGGATTGAGTTTTATGGAAAATCTGACTATTTGATGTTTAGGATGAAATATTTAGCTATTTTTAATATATAAATGTTTAGATTTTTAAGTTGTATTAAATGTCAAGTGTATAAGTAATTGGAGGCCACAATGAATATATTGCAAATAAATCGTAATTATTTAGATACAACTTTGCATCAATTAATGTCGGAAAAGCTGATTGAGCATAATATAAATAATACAGTATTCGTACCAGTTTATGATAGAAAACTTGCTTTAATTAAACCAAACAAGAATGTATATGTTTCTGAATGTTTTCATAAAGCTGACAGACTTATTTTTGACTTAAAACAGTTGAAAATTCGTAAAGCTCTTGAGGAAAATATTAATGTAAATAGATTTGATTGTATTCACGCCTTTACGCTGTTTACTGATGGAAATTGTGCGATGAAGCTATCAGAAAAATATTCTGTACCATATGTCGTCGCAGTTCGTAATACCGATGTAAACACTTTTTTTGAGAAGATGCCATTCCTTAGAGCAAGAGGCATCAAAATAATGGAGAATGCTAGTGCTATATTTTTTCTTTCAGAAACATACAGAAAACATGTATTTGAAAAATATGTTCCTGAAAGAAAGCAGGGTATGTTAATTAGTAAGGTGAGAATTGTTCCTAATGGTATTGATGATTATTGGTTCGAAAATTTGAGAACAGTAAAAATGGATGTGGACATTAAACATTTGCATGATAAAGAAATAAGGTTAGTCTATGCAGGTAAAATAGATCGTAATAAAAATATTCTGACAACGTTAAAAGCTATTGAGTTGCTTCAGGAGCAAGGATATAAAATTAAATTTACAATTGCAGGCAATATAATTGATCAATCTGTATACAAAAAAATAATTAATAAATCCTACATAAACTATATTAATTATCAGCCTAAGGAAAAATTAATAGAGGTATATAGAAATAATGATATCTTTATTATGCCATCCTTCACAGAGTCGTTTGGGCTGGTTTATGTAGAGGCTATGACACAAGGACTTCCAGTTATTTATACTAAAGGTCAAGGTTTTGATGGACAATTTGATGAGGGGAAAGTTGGGTATCATGTTGATCCTTATAGACCAGAAGACATCGTAGAAGCAGTAAAAAAAATATTAGACAATTATTTAACCATTTCAAGGAATTGTATTTTGCTAAGTCAGAGGTTTTGCTGGGATAAAATTATTCTTGAGTATAAGGAAATTTATGGAAATATAGTTTCAAGAAGGAGTGAATCATGCGAAAACTCTTAAAAAGAATCCTATTCGAGCCACCTAAAATAATTAGTTTGATGTTTATATTTGGATTTAGATTTATTCTTGACTATGTATACATAGATATTATTTCTCCAAGATATTCATATACAGGGTTAACAACAGAGTTTTCATGGAGAATGTATGTATTATCCATAATTATGATGTTTATTTTTATTATTCTTATTAATTCAATATCAGATATTCAGAAATGCGGGGCTATCATACTGTCGATTCTATTATTTTGTTCAGCCATTCCAACTACGACCATTGTAGCATTTCGAAATGTCACTGTAGAATTTGCAGTATTATTTACAGTATATTGGTGTATACTTATTTTTCTTTATAAAGCAAATTGTAAAAAGATAAGATTGAAAAGTATGAGGACATTAAAAAGAAGCTCTATTAGTATGTATTTTATATTCATATTTTTTGTCGCTGTTGTTATATTTAGCACATTATATACTGGTATACATATATCATTTAATCTATATGATGTATATAATATTAGACAAGCTTACCAAAATTCAAATTTACCTAATTTGCTCAGCTACTTACTTAAATCTAGTATAGTTGTCTTTCCTACTATATTAGTATATGCATTAAATTCAAAGAAAAGGATATTGGCTATTTCAGCAATTGTATTTCAACTATTATTATTCTTCATAGATGGACGTAAATCAACTCTTTTTGTACTTGTTGCTGTTATACTTGGATTTAGATTTATAAAAAACTTTAATGCAAAAGTTTTGCCATTTTCTACGTTTGCTTTGTCACTTGTTAGTATTTTGGAAAAAGTATTGCTTGGTAGTATCAATATAATGGTTTTATTGATCAGACGATTATTTTTTGTTACAGCTTATTTACAATTTGCATATTACGACTTTTTTAAAACAATGCCAAAGGACTATTTTAGACAAGGAATTATGCGTCGATTCGGATTGGAGTCTCCCTATAACCAAAGTATTGAAACAATGATTGGTGATCTGTACTATTTACCTGGAAGTTATGCTAATAATGGGCTATTTTCAGATGCATATGCAAATTTAGGAGTGGCAGGGATCATTATTCTACCAATTATGATTGCACTTGTTCTAAAATTGTTAGATAGAGCATGTGAAGGAGTCGAGATAGGAAAGTGTATTGGTATAATTTTTGTAGCATCTTATACATTATTGAGTTCTTCATTTTTTACTGTTATGATAACACATGGATTTTTAGTAGGTTGTCTGGTTATGTACCTTATGCCACGTATGAAAGCAAAAGAATATGAAAGTATATGTACTAATAATCAGGGAGGCTTTGATAAATGTGGGTAATCACTACACTTTTCTTCGTAAACTGACTAGAACGGTATTAAGAATTAGACCTAATGAAAATATTGCTGATGGAATAGATCGATATCGATATAAACTTTATAAGGTATTTAATCATAAAAAAGTATCAAAAGATGAGTTTAAAAAGCTCTTAGTTAAAGCAGGTATAAACAAAGGAGATACTTTAATTGTACATTCAGCATGGAGAGGTCTTTTTATGCTTGATATGGAACCTGAAGAAGTTATAGACATGTTAATGAATATAGTTGGAGAAGAAGGCACTTTAGTTATGCCAGCATATGGGAGCGATGAGTCATACTTTGATGAAGTTAATTCAATATCTTGCGCAGGGGTCTTATCTGAATGTTTTAGAAAGAGAGATGGTGTTTTAAGAAGTTGTTTCCCGAAATTCTCCATGTGCGCATATGGAAAAAATGCTGAGGACATTGTTTCGAAGCATCAGAAAAGTCTATATCAGTTTGACGAAAATTCACCGTATTCCATTGCTGTGAAGAAATATAAAGCTAAAATTTTACTGCTTGGAATGGGAATGCATCCACATAAAATTACGGTTTTTCATTGTTCTTCGTATGACTCTAGAGATTATGTAGATTATCAAAAAGTTTATACTAAAGAAAAACAAGCAATTATACGATTTAGAGATGGTACTGAGATCATTAAGGAATACATAGATAGAAATCCAGAATATCAGAATAATAAAACTTCTTTTCGTCATCTGTTTAGATGTGTACCTAAAATTAGGTTTAAATATAAGGGCCTTTCTGTGATTTGTTTTGATTCATATTCGGCTTATATGGAAGGCTTAAAATTTTGTGCAAATGGTGGAAAACTATATAAATAATTGGTGGGTAATTAAATGGAAAAAAAGACAGTAATATATGATATGATACTTAACATAATTGCAACAGCTATTCCCACTGTTGTACTTCAATTGGTAATACTTCCTTCAATGGCTAATTTTGTAAATGGCGACAAGTACGGTTTAATTGTTACAATTTTAGCTGTTCTTAATATTATACCTTCAACGGTAGGAAATATGTTAAACAATGTAAGACTGTTACATGAAGAGGATTATAAAAGTAACGGAATTAAAGGTGATTTTCAAATACTATTAATATTGTTCGAGATATTGAATGTTGTTGTAATGATGTTTATTTCCATATATTATTTGGGAAAAAGTGATTTCATTGGAATCATTCTTTTAATTTTTGTGAGCGTTTTCTTATTGGGCAGAGAATACTATATTATTGCTTTCAGATTAGATCTAAATTATATTTCGATTTTACTTAACAACATTTTTATGGTTATAGGTTATCTAATCGGTTTTCTACTCTTTTATATAACAGGTTATTGGCAGTTCGTATTTTTAATGGGATATGTATTAAGTTGTGTTTTCATATTAATAAAAAGTGATATAATTAGAGAGCCTATAATGAAAACCAATTTGTTCAAAGTTGTGACGCGAGACACAATTTTTCTTATTATTGCAACAATTCTTTCAAGAGCAATGAACTATGCCGATAAAATTTTATTATACCCACTTCTTGGTGGAACTATGGTTTCTATATATTATGCTGCTACTGTTTTTGGAAAAGTTGTAAGTCTTGCAATAACCCCAATAAATAGTGTAGCGCTCAGCTATCTATCTAAAGTTATTAAAAAACCAGATTCTTTATTTAGATGGACATATGTGACGGGAAGTGGAGTGTGTATAATAGGATATGCTTTTGCAGTAGCATTAAGTAGGCCTGTTTTATCCATACTTTATCCTCAATTTGTTGATGAAGCAATGAAATACATATGGATTACATCAGCAACAACAGCTGTTTCTGTGTTGTCATCATTGATCACACCTTTTGTTCTGAGGTATTATGAGATTAAATGGCAGATAATTATCAATGGTATAACTACAGTCGGATATATAATTACCTCATTAGTTCTACTAAAACTTTTTAACCTTATGGGTTTATGTATAGGAGCGTTGATTGCAAACATCTTAAAATTAATAATAACTACATATATATACATGAAAAATAGCGCTGAAAAAAATATAAGTTAGGGATATATCATCAAGATAGTAAACAATGGTATTTAAAAGTTTAGAAAGGGTTGGTTAGAAAATGAAAATTACAGTAGCTGGAGCAGGATATGTTGGTTTGGCAAATGCAGTCCTTTTAGCTCAACATAATGAGGTTATAGTATATGATATTATTAAGGAAAAAGTGGAAATGATTAATAATAAAAAATCTCCAATTATAGACAAAGAAATAGAAGAATACTTAGCTACAAAGGAATTGCACTTACAAGCTACAACTGATAACTATAGAGCATATAAGGATGCCGAATTTGTAATTATATCAACACCGACTAACTATGATCCTGATAAAAATTATTTCGATACTCGATCTGTCGAAGCTGTGATAGCAAATGTACTAACTGTTAATCCGAGTGCAGTTATGGTTATTAAGTCTACAATACCTGTTGGATATACCAGAAGGGTAAGAGAAATGTTTCAAACCGACAATATTATTTTCTCACCTGAATTTTTAAGAGAAGGAAAGGCATTGTACGATAATCTTTATCCGTCAAGAATTGTAGTCGGAGAGCAATCCGAAAGAGCGCAAGTATTTGCTAATCTATTAAAAGAAGGAGCGATAAAAAAAGACATTCCAATTTTATTTACAGATTCAACAGAGGCTGAAGCTATAAAACTATTTGCTAATACATACTTGGCGTTAAGAGTGGCATTTTTTAATGAACTTGATACATTTGCGGAAATGAGAGGTCTAAACACAAGACAAATTATTGAAGGAGTATGTTTAGATCCACGTATAGGGAATTTTTATAATAATCCGTCTTTTGGATATGGTGGATACTGCTTGCCAAAGGATACAAAGCAGTTATTAGCTAACTACGCTGATGTCCCCCAAAATATAATGTCAGCGATAGTCGATGCTAATAGGACAAGAAAAGAGCATATTGCAGAAATGATTATTAAAAGGAATCCTAAGCTCGTAGGAATTTATAGACTAACTATGAAAACTGATTCAGATAATTTTCGTCAATCATCTGTATTAGGTGTTATGGAACGAATTAAAGATAAAGGCATAGAAGTGGTAATATATGAGCCTGCCCTAAAAGATGACAAATTCTACACTTCAAGGGTTATAAGAGATCTAGATGAATTTAAAAAAATAGCTGATTTAATCGTAGCAAATAGGATGTCTGATGATATTAAAGATGTAGAATATAAAGTATATACAAGGGATTTGTTTAGTAGGGATTAATTCGAATATTTCTCTAATTAATTTTATACCGAGAATTAAACGAATTAGAAATGTATTGAGTAACTAAAATACTTATATATCATAAAAGTTAGAATATAATCCAAGGGAAAATTACTTGATAGTATATCAAAAGTAAAATTACACGTGTTATTCTTAAAATATCGCAAAAGATTTCTTTAATTTTCTAAGCTTATATGTTAAAATAACAATGCATTAAATGTATTGTTATTTTTTCAAAAGGAAGGAAAAACAGGTGAAGCAAAAACTAAAATCATGGTTATTTGTTCTTTCAGATATAATACTTCTAACAATATCTTTTTTTTGTGCCTATCTTATTAGATTTGATTTTGATTTTAATGCTATCTCAAAAAACTTTGTAGATAATATGTTACTTTTGCTTGGAGTTTCTTTAGCACTTAAAATTGCCGCTTTTTTCCCATTTAAGTTGTATAAGAGCCTATGGAAATATGCAGGAGTATATGAACTCGTTAGCATTTTCCTTGCTTCAGCTTTGACAAATGGTGCTCTCTTTGTGTATATAGCCTTCGTGGATAGACTTGCACCACGCAGTATTTTTGTTATTACAGGAATGCTTGACGTTCTCCTGATTGGTGGTTCAAGGCTTGTTTACCGTTTATATGATAGACTTGTATTGGGACGCGTAAATAAAATGGATAATGTTAAACGAGTGCTTATTGTGGGTGCTGGAGACGCCGGGGCGATGATTACTAAGGAAATGGAACTGCATCCGGAACTTAATTATAGGGCTGTCGCATTTTTGGACGACGATGATTTTAAAAAAGGAAAGAAAGTCAACGGCATTCCGGTATTTGGTGGAATAGCGGATGTAGCTGATGTTGTGGACAGAAAAAACATTAATGAAATAATAATCGCAATACCATCTGCAAAACCAACGGTAATTAACAGAATTTACGAACAATGCGTGAAAACTAAATGCAAGGTCAAAATACTTCCTTCAATGTCACAACTGATAGATGAATCAATAATGCTGAAAAGGATTAAAGATGTTGATATAGAGGATTTATTGGGAAGAGAACCTGTCGTAGTGGATTTGGAAGGAATTGCAGGGTATTTGAGCGGGAAGGTTGTAATGGTTACCGGTGGCGGTGGTTCTATTGGTTCAGAACTCTGCAGACAGATTGCATCTTTTGGTCCAAAAAAACTTGTAATGCTCGATAACTATGAAAACGGTCTGCATGATATATTTGTTGAATTAACTAGGAAATTTCCTGAACTTGATATTATACCTGTTATTGCAAATATTCGTGAGATGGACAGGCTTAAAGAAATATTTGATGAATACAGGCCTAACATAGTATTTCATGCTGCAGCTCATAAACATGTGCCGTTAATGGAGAATAATCCTGAAGAAGCAATTAAAAACAATGTATTCGGAACATGGAACGTGGCCCATTGCGCTGATATGTACAATGCGGAACGGTTTGTTCTTATTTCAACAGATAAAGCCGTAAATCCGACAAATGTTATGGGTGCTACAAAACGTATCGCTGAAATGATTATACAGGCGCTTGACACGAAGAGTAAAACAGAATTTGTTGCAGTTCGTTTCGGAAATGTATTGGGGAGCAATGGAAGCGTTATTCCGTTATTCAAAAAACAGATTGAACAGGGCGGGCCTGTTACGGTTACACACCCGGATGTTACAAGATTTTTCATGACAATACCTGAAGCTGTACAGCTTGTTATTCAGGCTGGAGCTATGGCAGAAGGCGGTGAAATATTCGTGCTGGATATGGGTGAGCCGGTAAAAATTCTAGATTTGGCAAAGAACTTGATAAGGCTTTCTGGTTTTGAACCCTATGAGGATATTGACATTGAAATAACCGGTTTAAGACCAGGGGAAAAACTGTATGAAGAGCTTCTATTAAACGAAGAGGGGCTTAAAGCCACAAAGCATAACAAAATATTTATTGCTAAGCCTTTGCATATTGACTATGAGCTTCTTGAACGGGAATTGGAAATATTAAAGCAAAAGGTTTATAAATCT
>Ga0134105_1001452_pt1 | contig 17010 bp, 14 predicted proteins | sample 16_3_2metaG_FD_94457 | JGI IMG/M metagenome (GOLD analysis project Ga0134105, IMG submission 94457) | Switchgrass degrading microbial communities from high solid loading bioreactors in New Hampshire, USA - 16_60_3.3_214_A3 metaG | ecosystem: Engineered > Bioreactor > Semi-continuous > Anaerobic... | reverse complement strand
CCCTTGACGCCATGAGGAAGACAGCTAAACTTGTAATTGGGTTGGTTAGGTATGAAAAATAATGAAATTTTAAGGTAGAAAAATTATTACGCAGATAATCTCCAATTATAGGGGGTCAACCCGTAACATGATCTGATTACAAATCCATTTTCATCACACTGAAAATGAAATTTCAAAGGTCATTTTATCATCTTATCAAATAATTTTATACTTATTGAATTATATGTAAATTTATACTAATATTATATATATAGAATGAGCATGGCTTTTTTAAGCTGATAGCAAAATAATAAAAGGAGGAAAGAAGATGGGCTTTATCAAAAATAACTATCTGAAAAAAATAAATCTTGTTTTTGCTTTGATTGTATCCTTATTATTGAATACAACGGCAAATTATCCAGTTCAGGCTAAAACAACAAGTGTTAATGATTCGTCGGATGTAAAATTAGAAGTTTCTGTCGACAGCACCTGGGAAGAAGGCGGTTATGAATACAACTTGATAAATGTCTATATTTGGAATAAAAGTGGCAAAGATATTTCCAACTGGACTGTTGATATTCCGCTTAAGAACAAAGACCTTGATCAAATATGGAATGCTAAGCCCAGTTATAAAGATAATGGCTTATCTTTTGAAGCAGTCGATTATAATAATACAATTGTAGCAGATTCAAATATTTGTTTTGGTTTTATTGTAAAAGGTAAAAAAGATAATAACAATAAACCTTTTGCTCAATTATCCTATGATAACAGTGTGGCAAGAATCACAAACTATCAGACAAATACTAACAACAATAATAGTAATAACAATAATAATAAGAAGAATACGGGTACAAACAAAATTGTTCCAGCTAAAGATGTTCCACCTCCAACAACTGACGACTGGTTGTATACAGATGGCAATAAAATTGTAGATAAGTATGGTAATGAAGTATGGTTAACAGGTGTTAACTGGTTTGGATATAATACAGGCACCAATACTTTTGATGGCTTGTGGGCAGCTGATTTAAATACTTCCATTGCCGCCATAGCAGACCGAGGTTTTAATGTTCTCAGGATTCCAATTTCCAGTGAATTGATTTTGCAATGGGCAGAAGGAGATATTCCGGATGCTAATTTTAATCAGGCTATTAACCATTATCTAGTTGGCATGAATAGTCTGGAAATTTTTGATTATGTGATTGGCCAATGCAGGGCAAACGGACTTAAAATTATCATCGATATTCATTCAGCTAAGACCGACCCTATGGGGCATATGAAACCCCTTTGGGTTGAAGGAGATATTACAGAAGCCGATTATCTGTATTCTTTATCCTGGATAGCAGAAAGATATAAAAATGATGATACAATTATTGCTTATGATTTAAAAAATGAGCCGCATGGTAAGCCTAATGAAGCTCAAAAGGCTATCTGGAATGACTCCAAAGCAGCAAACAACTGGAAGTATGTTGCTGAAAAAGCTGCATTTGCTGTTCTTTCTAAAAATCCAAATGTTTTAGTTCTGGTAGAAGGTATTGAGATTTATCCTAAAAATATTAAAACTAATAAAGATTATTCTTCTACAAATCCGGCAGATTATTACTTTAACTGGTGGGGTGGAAACTTAAGAGGTGTTAAGGATTATCCAATTGATCTTGGTAAATATCAAAATAAATTGGTTTATTCACCTCATGATTATGGTCCATCGGTTTATGCTCAACCTTGGTTTGAAGGTAACTTTACTTATAAAACATTATATGAAGATTGTTGGAAAGATAACTGGATGTTTATCCACGAGGAAGAAATTGCACCAATCTTAATTGGTGAATGGGGAGGTCACATGACCGAACCTAATCTTAAATGGATGGTATATTTAAGAAAGCTTATTAAAGACAATCAATTGCATCATACTTTCTGGTGCTTTAATGCTAACTCAGGTGATACGGGTGGCTTAGTATTAGATGACTTTACGACTTGGGATGAAGAAAAATACGGTTTTGTAAAATCCGTATTATGGCAAAAAGATGGCAAGTTTGTTGGATTAGACCATAAAATACCATTAGGAAAAAACGGAATATCATTAAGTGAATATTATAAAAAATAGTAATAAAAATCCCCTTATCTAAACGGTAAGGGGATTTTTTACTCAAGATGAGACCAATTATATTGGTGATATGTATGAGCGTGTTATAACAGCTACTTCACAAATGCTCAAAGAACAAGGAGCAGAAATTAATAAGCAGTCTATGGAATCTAATATCTCTATGGAAGCTTTAAAAACAGCCTTTGAAGATGCAATTGCTGCTATAGATGCCATAAGTAATTTTAAGCAGGAAGCTCTTCCAAGAATGAAACAGACCGTAGAGCAATTCAGAGAGCTTGCCGAACAAGGTGAAGAAAGAATAAAAATGTTAGAAAAAGCAAGCGATATATCAATATCTTAAATTTGTTTTAATCCACCTGTCAGGTTTTAGAATCTGACAGGTTTTTTATATGACTTTTTATCCATTGCATGATTGTTAAACATTAATAATAATATTTTATATTTCATAATTAAACAACCTGTTTTATCAATTATTACTATTTAAAATAATTTGAAGTAAGAAAATATACATAAAAAAATATAAAAACTCTTGTATATTATTAGACATTAGGTTAAAATTTATAAATGGATGATATATGAACTTACGCATATAATGAACAATTCGACAAGATATTGGTATTTATGATATAAAATACAGTATTTTATACATATTTATTATATTTTTTGATATATTGTGGGGAAGGGAGGGGGAAAAAGTTATTTATTGCATTTATTTTAATTTTTATTTTTCAGAATTAATAAAGAAAAACACGAAAAAACATGGGGAGGTTAAAGAATGAAAAGGGCTATTTCGCTTTTTCTAGTTTTTAGCATCTTGTTTGTATCTGCATTTACATACAATATTCCTGTCTTTGCAGCTGAAAATAAGGGGAGTATTACTTTAAGCTTAGATAGCAACCGCATTAAAGAAGTTGGAGAAATCATTACTGCAACAGTTGAAATAAAGGACGTGCCCAATTTTACAGGTTGTCAATTCAACATCAAATACGATCCAACAGTTTTACAACCTGTAAAAAGTAATGGTGTACCCTATACCAATAGTACACCTGCTGAAGGCGGAACCATTTTAAACAATAGTAATTATGGTTTTTTAACCATTGGACATCATGATTTGCAAAAAGGAGAATTAAATTTTTCAAAAAGTTATTTGTCTTTTAATAGTTATAAAGCAAGCGGAAAAGCTGAAGAATCAGGTATACTTGCAGTAATTCGTTTCAAAGTATTAAAAAATGAAGCTACATCTATTAAATTTGCTGACACTAAATTTATGCCTGGAGCAAATTCTGGTGTTTATCTCTTTAACTGGGATGGAAACCAAATAAAAGACTTTACTGTAAATCAGCCAGAAGACTTGTTAGGTCCAAGTTCCGTATTCATTAGTTTGGATTCTGATAAAATTACTCAAGTTGGACAAATTATTAAGGCTACAGTTAATGTAGATAATATGGATAACTTAGCAGGTTATCAATTCAATATTAAATATGATCCTGAAGTTTTGCAGCCTGTAAGAAGTAATGGTGTACCTTACGAAAGCAGAACAATTGCAGATAAAGGAGAACTTTTATCTAACCCTGAGTTCGGAGAGTTCTCTATTGGTGATAATGACTTAAAGTCTGGTATTATTAACCAAGGAAAAGCTTACTTAAATTTAAATGAATACAAAAATAGTGGAAATCCTGAATCAACTGGTTCAATAGCAATAATTTATTTTAAAGTATTAAAAGTAAAAGACACAACAATTTCTTTTGCACCTCACAGAGCAATGCCCGAAGCTATAGAAGGTACTATGCTTTTTGACTGGAATGGAGATAAAATCAGCAATTACAGCGTATTAAAAGAAGCAAAATTAACTGCAGAAGAAATCGTTGAACTTCCAGAAATAAAGAGTGTAACTGCAGATAAAAGCAGTCCGCAATATGAAGGCACAAGCATTACCTGGACTTGTGATGCAACTGGTAAGGACCTTCAATATGCATGGACAGTAAAGAGAGATGGTAATGTCGTTGAAAGCAAGGACTTTAGTGCAAATAATACTTTCACTTATATTGCAGAAACAGCTGGCACATATATAGTTACTGTAACCGTAAGAGATGCATATAACAATATGGTATCTAAAGAAAGTGAAGCTTTTGTAATTATAGAAGAAGAAATAGAAATTCCAGGCCATGTCAGCTTATCTGTAGACAAGAATAAGATAACCAAAGTCGGAGAAATCATAACCGCTACTGTTAATGTAAAAGACATGCAAAACTTAGCTGGTTTCCAGGTAAATATCAAATATGATCCAACCATTTTACAACCTGTAAAAGCTGATGGAAGTCCTTATAAGAGAGGTACTTTCCCTGAAGACGGTACTTTAATTAATAATAATGAATATTTACCCATAAGAGCAGCGGGTAATGATGTGGATGCTGGTATTGTTAACTTTGGGAAAAGCTATGCTTATATGAATGATTATAGAGAAAACGGAGTAGGAGAAAGCACAGGTTCTCTTGGAGTAATTTACTTCAAAGTACTGGCAGTAAAACCAACTACTTTATCCTTTGAAGATACTGCAACAATGCCAGGGGCTATTGATGGAACAATGATGTTCGACTGGAATGCTAACAAGAAAAACAATTATACTGTAGAAAAGTCTGTAAGTATTGATGCTGAAGAAGAAATCATTGAACTTCCAGAAATAAAGAATGTAACTGCAGATAAAAGCAGTCCGCAATATGAAGGCACCAGCATTACCTGGACCTGCGATGCAACAGGTAAGAACCTTCAATATGCATGGACAGTAAAAAAAGATAGTCAAGATATAGAAAGAACAGGATTCTCATCCAGTAATACATTTAGTTTTACTCCGGAAGAAGCAGGCACATATGTAGTGACTGTAACCGTAAAAGATAAATATAATCATCAAGTATCCAAAGAAGCAGCTTCTTTTGTTATCCAGGCAAATGAAAATCCTGTAAAAGATAAAGGAGAAATTAGTATTGTTTTAGATAAAAATACAGTCAGTCAAGTAGGGGAAATTGTAAAAGCTACTATTCATGTAAAAGATCTTGAAGGATTTAGCGCTTACCAAATTAATTTAAAATATGATCCAAATGTTTTACAACCTGTTGATGCTAATGGCAATCCATATAGCAACAGAACTGCTATGGAACCAGGTACACTTTTAGCTAATCCTGATTACGGTCCATATACAATTTGTGCTCATGAAACCAATAAAGGAATTCTAAATTTCTCTGGTATGTACTTATTTATGAATGACTACAAAGCAGATAATGTACCAGAAAGTTCAGGCACACTTGGCAGCATAAGATTTAAGGTATTAAAGCTTGAAGATACAACGATTAGCTTTGAAGATCACAGTGCTATGCCTGGTGCTATTAGTGGAACTATTTTGTTCAATTGGGATGGTAATGAATTTGAAAACTATCAAGTAATCAAAGAAGCAAGAATTTCAGCGAATTAATAATCTTAAACCAAAGTAAATAAGTAAAAGTAATCACAAAAAGAGAGTCCTGGTTATAGAATGAATATAACCAGGATTCTTTTTAATAATGCAATAAAATACTATTCGCTAAACACAACTTTAACGAAAAGTAATAACAATATTATTAAATTTAAGGCTTTCTTATGTACATTGATTGATATTACCTTTTTACCGATCTTCCTGTCTGTTTTGGTACTTTTCTTTTTTAATGATTATTCACTTACTTTAATAATAATATTTCTTTATTTATTATTAATTTATTGATGATTTATTGTTTTATATATTTATCATGAATGTATAATTATTTTTAGTAATTTATTTCTTATTATATAATCTTTTATCTTATATACAGTTATTTATTCTATATTATTATTTATTCATTAAAATATTTGCTGTCTATTTATAAATTGTTTTATCCTATATTTTTATTAATAATTTTATCAATGCTTTAATTTATATATATATATCTTAATAAAATACGTAAAATTTTTAAATGTATTTTCATTTTTATTACTTATTAATGGGTTATTTTAGATTTAAGTAATGGTTTTTAAATTTAAATTGTTTAATAATCAATGGCGCTAAGCTTTATTTATAAACTGAATTTTATAATATACCCAATTTATTCATAATAATTTACAAATATTTACATTTAAATCATAAGTAGTGTAGCCCTGTTTTCAGACGGCCGTATATAAATAATTCCCTATTGCTATTATAAATAACTTATTTATCGTATTAACAATCTTTATATAAAAAAGGCTAATACTTTTTCTTGATTCCAATAAAATCTATAGATATAATATAGATTGCAATTATTTTATTTATACTTTTATCATCTATCTATAGGAAGGAAGTTCAGATGAAATTACAAAGATTACTTAGTTATGTTCGCCGTGCTGTTGATGATTATAATATGATTGAAGATGGAGATAAAATTGCCATAGGAATATCTGCAGGTAAAGACAGTTTAACCCTGCTTTTAGCTCTTCGGTCATTGCAGCGATTTTATCCTAAAAAATTTGAATTAGAAGCCGTTACAATTTCTTTAGGCTTTGATAATTTTGATCTTACTGGTGTTCAAAAAATGTGTGATGAAATTGGTGTCCGTTATACTGTAAAAGAAACCGACATAGCTCAGATTGTATTTCACGAACGTAAAGAAAAAAATCCTTGTTCTCTTTGTGCCAAAATGAGAAAAGGTGCCCTGAATGATGTAGCAAAATCCCTGGGCTGTAACAAAGTAGCTTTGGGTCATAACAAGGATGATGTTATTCAAACCCTTTTTCTTTCCTTGTTTTATGAAGGTCGTATATATACCTTCCCTCCAGTTAGTTATTTAGACAGGTCGGATTTGCATACAATCAGACCTTTAATTTACGTTCCGGAAAAAGAAATCGTGGGTTTTGCCCGAAAGGAAGGTCTCTCTGTTTTAAAAAGCCCCTGTCCGGCTGATGGTAATACCAAAAGAGAACAGGTCAAAAATTTGATTGCAGATCTTCGAAATCAATACGATAATCTGGACAATCACATTTTTGGAGCCATCAAGAGATCCGCTATCAATGGCTGGAATTTGGAAAAACACCTCTAAAGAGGTGTTTTTTCTCCTCCGCCTGCATGATCTTTATATACATCGATATAAATTTCTTTTTGCTGATTAACGGCTGCATACATCACTTCTTTTATATCTTGAATCCCTTTAGCTTTTAATTGCATAAACAGCCAGTCTTCATCAATTTTCATTAATCTCATATTATCTTTAATGATTTTCCCGTCTAAAATAATGCTGCAAAAAGGTGCCTTGGGACTTGTAACAAGACCTAAATCTTGTACCGTAGGTACTTCTAAATGTTCATATTTCATCACACTTAAAGCCCCATTGGTTTCTACAATGGCATATTTTACTTCTTTAATATCAAATATTTTTTCAAGTCTGAGCTGCTCAAGTAAATCATTGATACTATAAAGGCATCTTTTTAAGTTCTTTTCTAATATTTTCCCATCTTCAATGACAATAACCGGTTCTCCCTGTAACAATTGATTAATGCCATCATTTTTTAAAGAAATATAAGACATACCCCAGGTTAATATTCCAAATAAAAATAAGCCAATTAAATGATGCCAGGTCCGCTGATTTAAATCCGTGGCTAAAGTTGCTGCAATTGAACCAAAAGTAATACCATTAATATATTCATAAACGGTCAGTTGGGCAATTTGTTTTCTGCCGAGAATTCTGGTAATAAACCATATACTAAAAAAAGCTAAAAGGGTTTGTATGCCTATTTCACAAATTACTTTCAAGTGATCACCTCCTGACATAAAAATACGGATTCTACTAATAATATAAGTTAAATAAACAGAATTTATCGGAGGTAATAATTATGAAATTATGGATGCAGGCCTTATTCACTCTATTTTTTATTATTGCTTGTTTTATCATTATTTATTATTTGCACAGAAAAAAGAAAATTTAAATGCTCAGCTGTCTGAAAAATATCGTCAGAATCAAATAAATATTTGCCATACAGAACATATATTTGTATAATAAATATATATAATGTAAAAATGGATGGTGTTCATATGGCAGAAATTAATTATCATGAACAAGAAAAACAAAAAAATACCCTTCGTTTAAGGACTTTATTAAAGTCTCTTCCGCCCTTTGCCTTTGAATTTTTCAGAGGAATTGAGCCAACGACTTCTCCCAGGACCAGAATTGCCTACGCCTATGATTTAAGGATTTTTTTTGAATATATTTTAGAAAACCACCCAAAACTTAAAAATAAAGTAATCAATGAATTAGAAATAAAAGATTTAGAAGAAATTACACCTGACCATATTGAAATGTTTTTAGAATATCTCAATTATTATAGCAGGCCCGATCCCAATAATCCTGACAAAATCGTGGAATACCAAAATGATGAAAGGGCTAAATCCAGAAAATTAGCTGCCATCAGGACCTTTTATTTGTATTTTTATAAAAGAAGAAAGATTTCAACGAACCCACCTTCTCTTGTCGAAAGTCCTAAAATCCATGAGAAAAATATTATCAGGCTGGAAGTGGATGAAGTTGCCAGACTATTAGACGAAGTGGAATCAGGTGAAAACTTAACCGATACCCAGAAAAAATACCATCATTATACAAGACTCAGGGACTTAGCCTTAATAACCCTTTTACTGGGAACAGGTATCCGGGTATCGGAATGTGTTGGATTAAACATTAGTGATATTGATTTTGATGTGAATGGTTTAAAAATTATCCGTAAGGGCGGAAATGAAATGGTTATTTACTTTGGAGATGAGGTCGAAGAAGCCCTTCGAAATTATTTGGAAGAAAGATTAAAAAAACAGCCTAAACCCGGTCATGAAAATGCTCTTTTCTTGTCTTTGCAAAACCGGCGCCTGACTGTTCGTTCTGTTCAAAATTTAGTTAAAAAATATGCATCCTTAGTGACTAAGTTAAAAAATATATCCCCTCATAAATTAAGAAGTACATATGGAACCAACTTATATCGGGAAACCGGAGATATATATCTGGTAGCAGATGTATTGGGCCACAAGGATGTCAATACAACCAGAAGACATTATGCTCAAATTGATGATGACAGGCGGAGAAAGGCAGCTAAAGTGGTCAAGTTAAGAAAAATTTAAACCGGCTTTTAGTAAATGGGTATAATAATTGTATCTCCAGCATATAATCTGTCGCTTTCCAGGCGATTAAATTCCTTGATAAGTTTAACGTATTCTTTAGTACTTTTATCTTCAGGTTTATATTTTTGAGCAAGTTTCCAAAGGGAGTCTCCTCTATGTATCATGACTTCTTCGTATTTTTTAACCAAATGATTGTTAAAGGATTCATGACCTGTCGAACAGTAAGTAGATAAAATCGAAAACAATTGTATCAAACTAATAGCAAATGCAAGGAGTAAAAATAAACGGAATCTTTTTTTCTTTTGCATATTCATCCTCCTGACATAAAAACTTTTATCGTTATGTTCTGTTGTTCAGAATATATGTTCGATTATCATTATATACGAACATATATTCTGAGTCAATGATTTTTTTGAAATTATTTGATAAGTTTTTATGGTTAGAGATATTTCCTTATAAAATTAACCGTTTATCATCGATATTTTTAAAGAAAATCGAACATAAGTTTGATATTTCGAAAGACTTATGGTATAATAAGTCATATTATATAGTGAGGTGACTATATGAGTAATAAAGTTGGAGGTAAGCAACTGGAAATACTAAATTATTTAAAAAAAGAAATAAAGGAAAAGGGATACCCTCCATCCGTCAGGGAAATATGTGATGCGGTGGATTTAAAATCAACTTCAACGGTTCATGGCCATTTAAACCGTCTTGAACAGAAAGGTTTAATAAGAAGGGATCCAACAAAACCCAGGGCCATAGAAATTTTAGATGAGTCTTTTTATCCGATGCGACAAGAGTTGGTTAATGTTCCCATCATAGGAAAGGTTACTGCTGGGCAACCTATTCTTGCTGTTGAGAACATAGAAGATTACTTTCCTCTTCCAGTGGATTACGTAAAAAACGATACGGTATATATGTTGCATGTACAGGGCGATAGTATGATAGAAGCCGGTATTTTTGATAAAGATTTGATTTTAGTCCGCAAACAAAGTACTGCAGAAAATGGTGATATTGTGGTTGCTTTAATAGATGAAGAAGCAACCGTTAAGAGATTTTTCAGAGAAAAAGATCATATCAGGCTGCAACCTGAAAATCCTGCGATGAGCCCGATTGTTGTTAAGGATGTTACAATTTTAGGAAAAGTGATTGGTTTGTTTAGAAAATTTTAATGTTTCTAGGAGTTGATCATGTGGAAAATGGCTTTATTCGAGTAGGAGCTGCTGTACCTAAAATAAAGCTTGCAGATTGTAAAAGTAATTCAGAAGAAATCATCCGTTTAATTGAAGAGGCGCAAAATAATCTTGTTCAAGTTTTAGTTTTTCCTGAATTATCTCTTACAGGCTATAGCTGTGGTGACTTGTTTTATCAGGATATTCTCCTTGAAGAAGCCCAAAATGGGCTTCAAAAAATTCTTGATTATACAGCTGATAAAGATATTTTAATTCTTGTTGGTATGCCTCTTTCAGTGGATAATCAGCTTTTTAACTGTGCTGTGCTTTTGTTAAAAGGTAACATTTTAGGTGTTGTAGCAAAAACATCCATCCCTAATCATAATGAATTTTATGAAAAAAGATGGTTTTCATCAGGAAATCATGCTGTAAGTAAAGAAGTCAATTTATGTGGGCAAAAAGTGCCCTTTGGCAATGATCTTTTATTCCAGTGCAGTAATATTAATCATTTATGTATTGGAGTGGAAATCTGTCAGGATTTATGGACAACGGTTCCACCAAGTTCTTTGCAATCCATGCAAGGTGCTACCCTTATTTTAAATCCCTCGGCAAGCAACGAGTACGTGGGAAAAAGGCTTTATAGAAATCATTTGGTATTACAACAGTCTGCTAAATGTATGGTGGGCTATATTTATGCTTCCTGTGGCTATGGAGAATCAACTTCTGATTTGGTTTACAGTGGGCATTCTATGATTAGTGAAAATGGGACTCTTTTAGAAGAAGCCCTTCCCTTTTCCCATGACAGTTATTTGATATTTACTGAATTAGACCTTTTAAGAATTGTTTCAGAACGTAAAAGGGCTCCTGTTAGTGGAGATCTCATGGGTAAGAATATCAATCAGTTTATTTCATTTAGAAAAGTCTATTTTGAATTAAATCAAAATAAAATTCCAACTTTATCACGAAAGATTGAGCCTCATCCTTTCGTTCCCCAAGACCCTCAGACAAGGGAATTTTATTGCAGAGAAATTTTTGCAATTCAAACCAATGGTTTAAAAAAGCGTGTAGAGCATACAGGGGCAGATAAACTTATATTAGGTATTTCTGGCGGTTTAGACTCTACCCTTGCCCTTTTGGTATGTGTAGAAACTCTTGATTGCCTAAAAAGGGACAGGAAAGATATTATCGGTATTACCATGCCTGGTTTTGGAACAAGTGGACGAACCTATGAAAATGCCATTCAATTAATGAAAAATTTAGGCATTTCAATGCGGGAAATATCTATAAAAGAGGCTTGTATTCAGCATTTTAAAGATATTGATCATGATGAAAAGCTTTATGATTCCACCTATGAAAATGCGCAGGCAAGAGAAAGAACTCAAATATTAATGGATATTGCCAATAAAGAAAATGGTTTAGTTATTGGTACAGGTGACTTATCTGAATTGGCTTTAGGCTGGGCAACTTATAACGGAGACCATATGTCGATGTATGCTGTAAATACTGGCGTTCCCAAAACCTTATTAAGTCCGCTGATAGCATGGATTTCAAATATGCCTAAATATCATAATATAAAAACCATTACTGAAGATATTATTCATACACCTGTTAGTCCTGAACTGCTTCCTCCAGATCAGAACGGAGAGATTAATCAAAAAACAGAAAACATTTTGGGTCCTTACGAACTTCATGATTTCTTTTTATACTATATGTTGCACTTTGGCTTTAGGCCTTCGCGGATATTATATCTTGCAGAAACGGCCTTTAAAGATAAATACAGCCGGGAAAGCATTATTCAATGTTTAAAAATATTTTATAAAAGATTTTTTATTCATCAGTTTAAACGCTCTTGCCTTCCCGATGGTCCTAAAGTATGTTCTGTATCCCTATCCCCCAGAGGGGATTTCCGAATGCCCAGTGATGCTTCTTACAGGCTCTGGCTGGATGAAATTGAATTACTGGAATAAAAAAGAGAATGGTTTTACCATTCTCTTTTTTAATTCTTAAACATGAATTAATTTTTTATCCATCATATTTTGTAAAGCAATCATGATGCCTAACTTTGCATGATGCCAGGAAAGACCACCTTGTAAAAATACAGTATATGGTTCTTTCATCGGTGCGTCAGCACTAAGTTCTATAGAAGAGCCCTGTACAAAAGCACCTGCTGCCATAATGACCTGGCTATCATAACCTGGCATATCAGAAGGTTCTGGTATAACAAAGCTGTCAACAGGAGAGCCTTTTTGTATGCCCTGACAAAAAGCAATGACATTTTCAGGCTTTTTCATTTGAATGGCTTGAATAATATCATTTCTTTTTTCGCATGAAGCAGGACTTACGGTAAAGTCCAATTTTTCAAAAATTCTTGCGGCAAAAATGGCCCCTTTCAAACTTCCAGATACCACTTGTGGTGCAAAGAACAAGCCCTGGAGTATGGGTTGATTTAAACCTAAACTTGCCCCAACTTCTTTGCCCAGACCTGGAGCAGTTAAACGGATGGCAGCATTTTCAACATATTCTTCTTTACCAACAATATATCCTCCAATAGGAGCAATACCACCGCCGGGATTTTTTATTAAAGAACCGACCACTAAATCTGCACCAACTTCAGAAGGTTCTATATAATCAACAAATTCTCCATAACAGTTATCCACCATGCAAATGACATCATTCTTAATCTTTTTAATAAAAGCAATCAGCTCTTTTATTTGCTGGACAGATAAAGTAGGCCGCCATAAATATCCTTTTGAGCGTTGGATCGTTACCATTTTGGTTTTGGGCGTAATGGCATTTTCGATTCCCTTATAATCAAAGCCGTCCTCTAATAAATCCACTTGCTTGTATGTAACACCATATTCCTTAAGGGAACCTTTCATTTTTCGAATTCCTATTACCCCTTCAAGAGTATCATAGGGTTTACCTACAGGAGATAATAACTCATCTCCAGGGCGCAGATTTCCAAATAAGGCCACTGTTAAAGCATGGGTTCCGGAAACTAATTGAGGACGAACCAGTCCAGACTCTGCTTTAAAAACTTCTGCATATATGTTTTCTACCGTATCCCTGCCAAGGTCGTTATATCCATAGCCATTTGTTGCTGCAAAATGTATATCACTTAGATGATTTTTTTGCATTGCAGCAAGAATTTTTAGCTGGTTATATTCAGCTATATGATCCACTTCGTTAAAATAGGGTTCTATTTCCTTTTCAATTTTTTTACAAAATTGAATGACTTCATTGCTTAAGCCAAAGTTTCTGCGTAAAATTTCGTCAACGAATTCGTGCATTGAACTATCTCCATTCTACTCTCCTTCATTTTTATCATTTACGTTATAATATACAGGTTTTGCTGGAATGATGGTTGAAATGGCATGTTTATAAATCATTTGCTGTTTGCCGTCTGACTCTAACATTACAATAAAGTTATCGAAACCTTTTACAACTCCTTTTAATTGAAAACCATTGGTTAAAAATACGGTTACAGTCATTTTTTCTTTACGTACCTGGTTAAGAAATACATCTTGAAGGTTAATAGTTTTGCTCACAAAAATCCACTCCTCTTTTGATATTAGGTTATATATATTTATTCTATATGATAATGCCAATTTCTTCAATATAATTTAACATTTTTGCAAGAATAATATCCATATCAAAACCAAAATCGTCTATATTTATCCAATATGGATTTTCCTGCCTTTTGAACCAGGTTAATTGTCTCTTTGCAAAATGCCTGGTGTCCCTTTTTAGTATATAAATAGCTTCCTCAAGAGAAATTTTTCCTTGCAGATAAGGGACAATTTCCTTATAACCCAGTCCCTGCATAGAAACAAGATCTGGAGAATAACCTTTTTTAAGTAAAGCTTGAACTTCTTCAATTAAGCCAGCTTCAATCATTTTATCGACTCTTTGCTCAATCCGTTTATATAATGTTTCCCGTTTCATGTTTAAACAAAAAAAAGCTGTATTATAAGGAGATACTTTTTTATTTTTTTCTTCTTCATTGTGCTGTGAAATGGGCTTGTTGGTTTGTTTATAATATTCCAATGCCCGGATAACTCTTTTGACATTATTGGGATGAATTTTTAAGGCGGAAACTGGGTCAACTTTTTTTAGGATCTCATGAATATATTGATTTCCCTTTTCTTTAGCCAACTTTTCCAGATAACTTCTATATTCATAATCGTTGTTGGTTTCCATAAAATTAATATCGTAAACCAACGCTTGTATATAAAAGCCAGTACCGCCAACTAAAATAGGTATTTTATTTTTATTGTAAATCATTTCTAAGTATTTTTTAGCTTTTTCTTGAAATATAGCTACATTAAATTCTTCATCAGGCTCAATTTCATCGATTAAATAATGAGGAATATTCTCCATTTCCTCTTTTGTTGGCTTGGCTGTACCGATATCCATATACTTATACACTTGCATAGAATCGGCAGAGATGATTTCCGCATCAATCTTTTTTGCCAATTGGATAGAAAGATTTGTTTTGCCACAAGCAGTCGGTCCGGCAATAACAATTAAAGGTTTTTTCATAGTTCCTCCATTCTATTGAACCCGTTTAAATTTTTTTTCCAGTTCATATTGACTCATGGATATGATGGTTGGTCTTCCATGGGGACAAGTAAATGGATTATCCAGATTAAGCAATTCCTCAATTAATGCTTTGGCTTCCACAGTACTGAGCTGATCTTTGGCTTTAACAGCTCCTTTACAGGATAAAAGGGCAATATGATTAAGCTTCATATCATAAAGGTTTTTAATCCTTTCATCATTTAAAGTATCGATAATTTCTAAGAAAAAACTGCTGTCAACAGGTCCTTCAAAAAGAATGGGCAGTTCCCGGACCAGGTATGCAGATTCCCCAAATTCTTCAATTTCAAAACCAAATTTTTTAAATAAAGAAATGTTATCTTCTACAATCTCTTTTTCCTTAGGAGTGACCTCAAAAACAACAGGCTCTAATAATGGTTGGGAATAAACTTTACCTTGCTTAAAATCATGAATAAATTTTTCATAAAGAATTCGCTCATGGGCTGCATGCTGGTCAACAATATAAAGACTATTGTCTTGTTCAACAAGCCAATAAGTCTGAAAAACTTGCCCTATAATTTTATAATGACGAAAGCTTGGAGCCTTGTCTTCTTTATGAACTTTTTCTTTTTCAAAAATGGTACAGGCTTCTTTTTTTTCAGTACCACATGGTTTATTTTCATAAAGATTTTCTTTATGAGAAAAGTTAAGCTCCTGATTAGATTCTTTTACTTTTATATTTTTATCCTCAGGACTGAATACCGGATGGATGCTTATATCTTTATACTCCAAGTTTTTTCTTTTTATTTCAAAAGGTTCTGGCAATCTTCCCTGAACGGGTTCGGGATTAAAAAGTTTTTCTTTTTTATTGTCTAAATTAACCTGAGGAATTAAATCTTCTTTAAATAAATTTTTATGAATTCCATTATAGATAAACTGATAGATTTCTTCTTCATCCTTAAAGCGGACTTCCATTTTTGTCGGATGGACATTAACATCAATTTTATTCGCTGGAATAAAAATATGCAAAACGACAACAGGAAACTTATTAATTGGCAGCAAAGTGTTATATGCATCCTCTACTGCATTTTCTAATATTTTACTTTTAATATACCTTCCATTGATATAGAAATTTTCATAAGTCCTGTTGGCCCGGTTTAAGGAAGGCTTGCCAATTAAGCCAATGAGCTTTAGATCCTGTTCTGTTTCTTCAATAGAAAGCATATGCTTTACAACTTCTTTTCCATAAACATTAAATACGGCATTTTTTAACTCGTTGTTTCCGGAAGTGTGAAAAACAACTGAATTATTATTAATAAATTTAAAGGAGACCTCCGGATGTCCCAGGGCAATTTTATAGACCATATCACTGATATAAGAGCTTTCTGTAGCAGGCTTTTTTAAAAATTTTTTCCTTGCTGGTATATTGTAAAAAAGGTTCCGCATAATAATGGTTGTTCCTTCTGGACAGCCGACTTCTTCTTCAGTAATGATTTTCCCTCCATAGCATTCTACTCTTTTTCCAGTTACTTCTCCATAGGCTTTTGTAATAATTTCCAATTGAGACACAGCAGCAATACTGGCTAAAGCTTCTCCTCTAAAACCTAAGGATTCTATTTTATCCAAATCTTCAACGGCAGTAATTTTGCTGGTGGTATGCCTGAGCAAGGCTGTCGTAACATCTTCCTTAGGAATACCGATTCCATTATCGGTTACCCGGATGAGGGAAATGCCACCATCTTTAATTTCTACCGTTATGGCACTGGCCTGGGCGTCTATGGAGTTTTCTACGAGCTCTTTTACAACCGATGCAGGTCTTTCAACCACTTCTCCTGCTGCAATTTTATTAATGGTATAATCGTCTAATCTACGGATTGGATCCAAAAAATCACCTCATCATAGGAGAGATTTTGCTTTTTTGTTTAAGTCTAAGAGAATATCAATAGCTTGACCAACAGAAATTTCTGAAAGATTTAAATTGGCAATTTCCTTAATCAACTCTTTAAATTCATTTTGCTCCATGGAGAATAAATCCATTTGAATGACTTGAATTTCATTAAAAATATTTTTTGCATTTT
>Ga0134105_1001441_pt1 | contig 17156 bp, 9 predicted proteins | sample 16_3_2metaG_FD_94457 | JGI IMG/M metagenome (GOLD analysis project Ga0134105, IMG submission 94457) | Switchgrass degrading microbial communities from high solid loading bioreactors in New Hampshire, USA - 16_60_3.3_214_A3 metaG | ecosystem: Engineered > Bioreactor > Semi-continuous > Anaerobic >... | reverse complement strand
TATTAGAAAACAACTATATGCAAAAAGAAGTTATTGAAACAACACTAAACTTAATTGACACCGATAAAGATGCGGTTATCGCTGCCGTTGAAGTAGTCGTTAATTATGCAGTTGCTATCTTTAACAGTTTTGATGCGGATTTAGTAAATTCAATCATTATAGCGATTGATGAAGGATTAGCTAATCCAAACGAAATCTTTATTATTAAAGATGAGTTAGTCCATATTTTCTTAAATTCACTACCTACTATCGAAGAATTTGAAACCTTCTATAGACTTATTAATGTACTTGCTTTAATGGCATTTGATGTCGATAATTTCTTAAGTGAAGACTTCATAAATGATTTTGCGACATTAACCTATTATGTTTCTAAATTAGAACTACAATTATTATTAGAAATAGATTTAGAAACCTTTGCGACAATCACAGATTTAGTCCAAAACATAACAACATATGAATGTTATGAGGATGAAGATGATTACTATTGTTACAGTAAGATTAACCCAGAAACTGTTATTGATATCATTCTCGTAGTTGATAGTTTCTTAAAAGATTTTGCACTAAAATATAATGCTGATATAAGTCAACTCGAAGGTATTCTTGCTAGTGATTTTGAAGAACGCATCCTCAATGTTATTTATAAGTTCGCTAGATATTACATAGAATCTTTAGATGAAAGTGAAAATATCGAAAATCTAATAACTGAGTTAGACATCCTATTTGCTGACCTTCCATATTATATAGATGCAATTAAACTCTTAATTGATTTAGGCTATGATTCTTATGAACAATTCATAAGTACCGAGGGTAAAATTCTAATTGATTATTATCAACTTGTGGATACTTTAATGAATGATGGATTATATCTAGAACATATAGTGAACTATATTAATACACTTATCAAAGATCTTAATATTTATTATAAAGCTATCATTGAAAACCTATCTGAAGAAGAACTTACTATTCTAACTAAAGCTATTAGTAAGTATTATAAAACTTCTACCCTCCGTTTTGTAACCGAAAATCTGCAAGAGATAAATGCTCTCCTCGATAGCATTATTGAAAACACGACCCCATACATTGTTAATGTATTAAATGAATTAATCAAGATAGAAGGATCCGTTATGGATAACCTCAGTGAACAAGGAATCTCATTTGATCTAGGTACTGATCCATATCTCACATTAGAAGATGATGTTATTATTGATGTTATTAAAGTCCTATCACTCACATTCACTGAAGATCAAGAAGAATCATTATTGAACGCCCTAGCAGACTTCTACACAAATGTTTTAACTGCGGAAGAAAATAAAGAAGTATTTGGTTTAGACGTGATAATTACACAAGAGGAGTTCCTTGGTATATTCATAGGTAATATTGTGGCGATTCATGAAATCGCATCCTTTGACTTTAACAATCTTACTCCTGAACAATATGAAATTTATTGGAATTTCTTGGAAAACCTCTACTTTCTTCGAGTTAATTAATTGAAATCAAATAGTTAAAAGGAGTTATACTTTTTCAGTATAACTCCTTTTAGTTTTCCTTGTTAATATGAAACTTCTTGTTTTGGTTTAATCAGTTTGAATAATAATTTCGATAATTCTTTTAAAATAAATGGTACTAACGCAAGACCAATAACTAATAACCAATGAGGTAATGAAAGACTTTGTACTTCAAAAGCTTTCGCAAACACAGGTACTACAATTACAATAACCTGAAGTAGGAGTCCGATTAGAATAGATGCAATTAATAGTTTATTTTTAAACAAGCCTACTTGAAATATTAGTTTATTAAAGTTACGCATAGATAATGAATAGAATAGTTGTGAGCATGCAAGGACAATGAATGCCATTGTACGCGCATACACTTCGATGCTTTCTTTAACTGCATCATCTGTGACTGAGAAATAATCCTTTGAATATAGTCCATAATAAAACGCAAATAACGTTAGTAAACCTATTAAGGTACCACCAATTAATACTCTTAACCAAGCCCCATGCGCGAAGAAACTTTCTTTAGGACTACGAGGTTTCTGTTTCATGATGTCCTTATCACCTGGATCTATACCTAACGCAATCGCTGGCAGGGCATCAGTAATTAGATTAACCCAAAGAATCTGGGTTGCGACTAATGGCACTGGCCAGTTTAAGATAATCGCAAAGAATACCGCAAATACTTCTCCTAAGTTACATGATAAGAGAAAATTAACAGCTTTCTTAATGTTATTGTAAATGTTACGACCTTCCTCTACAGCATGTACAATTGTAGTAAAATTATCATCTGTTAAAATCATATCACTAGCACCTTTAGAAACATCGGTACCAGTAATGCCCATAGCCACACCAATATCCGCAAACTTAAGAGAAGGAGCATCATTAACCCCGTCACCAGTCATCGAAACAATGTTTCCTTGTTTTTTAAAGGCCTTGACAATCTTCACTTTATGTTCTGGTGACACCCGCGCAAATACGCGATATTTGTTGATGTTTTGTGCAAACTCTTCCTCAGACAGTTCGTCAATTTCTACCCCAGTTATACATTGATCAATATTATCCGCCATGCCTAACTCTTTCGCAATCGCAAAAGCAGTGTTTTTATGGTCTCCTGTAATCATAATTGGTGTAATACCTGCTTTTTTACATTCAGCGATGGAGTCTTTAACTTCTAATCGTGGTGGGTCAATCATCCCGACAAAGCCAATAAGGATTAACTCTTTTTCCATCTCTTCAGATGTAATAATAGTATCGACATCTTTGTAAGCACAACCTAATACCCGCAAGGCATTACTCGACATTTCCTCCGCAATTTCTAGACATTCCTTTTTAATGTCTTCTGTTAAAGGTACAATTTCCCCATTACGTAAAATATGAGTACATATATTCAGAAGATTATCGAGCGCACCTTTAGTATGAACACGATAATGGTTCGCTTCTTTATTTAAAGTGGACATCATCTTTCTGATCGAGTCAAAAGGACGTTCACCCACCCGTGGATAGGTTTTGTCTAAGTCGTTTTTGTGTAAACCAAACTTTTCACCTAATACAAGCAAAGCAACTTCTGTAGGATCACCCGTAGCCTTTCCGTTATTGTAGGTTGCATCTGTACAAAGTACCATGGTTTTTATTAAGGTTTCTTCTACATCAGTGTTTATATTTTGATTAGTTTCGTGGCCGATATCCCTTAGATCATCTAGAGTATACATTTTGACTACTGTCATTCTATTTTGGGTCAATGTACCTGTTTTATCAGAACAGATAATGTTGACACAACCTAATGTTTCTACTGCAGGGAGTCTTTTGACAATCGCATTAATTTTTGACATTCGCTGTACACCTAAGGCAAGGACAATCGCTACGATGGCTGCTAAACCCTCAGGAACCGCTGCAACTGCTAAACTAATTGCGGTTTTAAACATTTCCAGTGCATCACGCTGTTGAATTAACGAAACGATAAATATTAAAGCACAGATGCCAAGGGCAGCAATCCCGAGGATTTTTCCTAATTCCTGAAGCCTAATTTGAAGGGGGGTCATTTCTTCCTCATCTTGTTCGAGGATTTTGGCAATCTTACCAATTTCGGTATTCATTCCCGTTCCGACCGCTACCGCTATCCCGCGACCATAAGTAGCCATGGTTGACATAAATGCCATATTAGCCTGGTCACCAATAGGAATCTTTTCATCATCGAATACTAACTCAGCATGCTTTTCAACAGGTACAGATTCTCCAGTTAAGGCAGATTCTTCAATTTGCAAGTTTACTGTTTCAATTAACCGCAAATCACAAGGGATATAGCGCCCTGCATCGATAATAACGATATCTCCAGGAACAATCAATTCAGAACTGATTTCTTTTATTTGCCCATCTCGCTTTACTAATGATTTGGGAGTAGTTAATTTCTTAAGTGCTTCAATTGCCTTTTCAGCCTTATACTCTTGAACAACACCAATCACCGCATTTAAAATTACAACTATAATGATGATGATAGCCTCGGTATAATCACCAATAATAAGCGTAATTAAGGTGGCTGCAAGTAGCACATAGATAAGATAATCGTTAAGTTGCGACAAAAATAAAGACAGGATACTTTTCTTGGGTTTTTCTTTTAACTTGTTTTCACCATACTCTTGTAATCTCCTATTTGCTTCGTCTTCTGTCAAACCAGTTTCAACATTAACATTTAACTCCTTTAATACTTCTTCCGTAGACTTTAAATACCACAACATATTTAAGTAAACCTCCTCTTATTTGGGGGTACAAAAAAACCTCCAAAATAATGGATTGTCCCCCATTATTTTGAAGGTCTCGTTTCCAAGGTTAGACTTGGTTAATTAACCGGGTGGTTCTCACCGTGATGACGGCTAATTAATCAAAACTACTCCCCTTCTTACGATTTATTATATGATAATTTTAATATTTTTACAATAAATATCTTAATATATATTTATTCACCAATGATTTTAATCAGTACCCTTTTTGGACGTTTACCATCAAATTCACCATAAAAGATTTGTTCCCAAGGTCCTAAATCTAAGCACCCATTGGTGATGGCAACTACAACTTCCCGTCCCATTATCGTCCGTTTTAAATGCGCATCTGCATTATCTTCATACGTATTATGCTCATATTGATTATATGGTTTCTCAGGTGCTAGTTTTTCTAAGAAACGTTCAAAATCACGATGTAGGCCAACTTCATCATCATTGATAAAGACGCTAGCGGTAATATGCATCGCATTAACTAGTACCAATCCCTCTTTAATCCCACTTGTGGTCACACATTCTTCTACTTCTTTAGTTATATTGATAAAAGCACGTCGGGTAGGAGTATTAAACCATAGTTCCTTGCGATAAGATTTCACCTTCTCACCTCTTATAAGTGAAGCGTTTATCATAAGCATCTTTTAGTCGCGATAATGCTTGTTCAAGTGTTGAACGATGACAAGCAATATTTAAACGGACAAAGCCACTACCTTCATCACCATATACATAACCATGATTAAGGTAGAGTTTAGCTTCCTTCATGAAGAAATCAAGTAATTCTTTATCCGTTAGTTTCAGTTTTCGACAATCGAGCCATAATAAATAGGTTGCTTCTGGTTTAATAACATGTATAAGAGGTAGATAATCTTCTACAAACTTCATAGTATAGTCTTTATTCTCTTCAATATACGTCATTACTTCTTCTAACCATGCTTCTCCTGTTTGATAAGCAACTTCACAAGCTAACATGCCAAAGATAGATGGGTGCGTACCACCAAGTTTCTTAATAAACTTACGTAACTTTTCTCTTAACTCCTCATTTTCAACAATCACATTAGAGGTATATAATCCTGCTAAATTAAAAGTTTTACTTGGAGCAGTACAAGTAATACAAATATCGCTATATTCTTTCTTTAATGAGGCTAACGGTATATGTTTATAATCTTTGTAAATTAAATCATGGTGGATCTCATCAACCGCAATTAATACATTATGTTTTAAACATGTTTCTGCGATATTGGTAAGTTCTGTCTTGGTCCATACTCTACCAACAGGATTGTGTGGACTACAAAGAATAATTAATTTCACTTGATTCTTAATTATGCTTTCTTCCAACTTTACAAAATCAATTTCATAATGACCATTCTTTAATACTAATGGTTCAATTACAAGATTACGCTCGTTATTTTTTACGACATTAAAGAAAGGATTATAAACGGGTTGAAAAACGAGGACACTATCCCCTAAATCGGTAAAAGTTTGGATGATATAATTTAATGCGGCTACGACGCCAGGGGTGATAATAATCCATTCTTTTTTGATATCCCAATTATGACGCTTTTTCATCCAGTTAACAACAGCATCATAATATGAATCAGGTATAGTTGTGTAGCCATAAACACCATGTTCAGCTCGCTTAATCAAAGCTTCAATCACCTGAGGTGGTGAAGGAAAGTCCATATCCGCCACCCATAAAGGTAAGAGATCTTCAGGAACACTATCCCATTTAACTGAATTAGTATTTCTTCGATTTATAAAATTCATTTTCCTTCCTCCCTATTACACCTTTTATTATACATTAAAAAGATAAAAAAAAGACTAGTTAATTCTAGTCTTTTTTACAATAAATGATCGAATAAGTAAGCAACATGCCGCATAATCTCTAGGGTAAACTTCTTTCCTTTTTTAATTTCAAGCATCGGTATATCACCAGCATGATATTCGTATAAACTCTTGGCTTGAAGACTTTGGCTTATATAATTTACATGTACTTCTTTTAGTTTTTGAGCATATGGTTCACTATCAATAACCAGCATTATTTCTGTGCTGAGATAAGTACTGCGCGGATCTAAATTATATGAACCTACTATACTGATACGATTATCAATGATATAAGATTTACTATGAAGTGAACCCCCACCTTGATATTCATATAACTTGATATTATCATACTTCAACAATTCTTTCTTATACCGCAAATATCCAGAAAAAGCGAAATAATTGGGTGTTGAACCAGCTGAATTAGTTATAACTGTGATATCAAGTTGATTAAGATTTTTTAACTGACCTTTTATATCTTCAGTTGGTACCACATATGGGCTATTAATGTATACTTCCTCTTTCGCATTGTTAATTAAACTGGCAATTTCACACCATATTTTAGGTTTCTTAACCCGATTTAAAGGATTAGCGATTAAAGTGATCTTGTTTGTTGGTACACTTAAAGCCATAATATTAATCTTAGTTGTAAAGTATTCAGGATGCATATATCGGTAATCTTTATAATTATTTAAGATTTTTTGAAAGTGATCTTCTTTAACCTTAACTTTTCGGGGATCTTTGGTGTAAGGTGAATTCCACATCGTTTCAAAATAATCCATTAGTTGTTTTACAGCACTTTCAGCGAACCTACTTATTTCGCCTGTAAATGTGATGATGTGGTCAATATCAAAGACATAATTATACGCTTCGGTACTTAGATAACGATTAGCGATATTACGACCTGATACCACTGCACGGTATTTATCGATAATCATGATTTTATCATGTAAGAGATTATTAACCGTCCATGGTTTGAATAGGTTAAAAGGTTCAAAAAGTTTAAAGGTAATGTTAGGATGGGCATTTAATGAAGTTAGTACTTCATTATCAAAACCAGTAAAATGGCGATATTTTCCATCAATCACAATTCTTACCTTTACGCCACGCTCAGCAGCGCGTAAGATTTCACCTAATATAAGTGTGCCATACTTATCTGAGTTAAAGTAAAACTGGGCAATGTCAATTGATTCTTTAGCATTCGCGATTAAATCTAAACGGGCAGTGACTGCTTCTTGATGTTTTGAGATTAAAGCTGCCACATCCACCCCGACTTCATCACTATAATAATAATGGACATTGTCACAAAAGTCATTATTTAATTTTTCAGTATAATTGGGCAATATTGCGAGATTAGTTGTTAAATATAACACAACGATAATTACACTCCTGTAAATTATTTTTCCGATGATGTACATCATTACCTTCCTTGTTTTTCGGTTCTTGTCGTTTTATGATTCCTAGCGTTATTATTATGCCATCAAGAGTTTAATTATTATACCTAACCCAATGGTAAAAACTAAACTTAAATTAACGATGACAAAGTTTTGCACAGAAAACACAAAAGTATCTTTTTTTGTTTGCAGTTGCATAAAGGCATTTATGTTCTTATGTACCACCACATAAGTTAATAGTGCTAACAACACTGCTAGAGGTGCTACCTTAAGGATTATGCTTAAGATGATGGCTAAAAAGCCAATGTAATATAAACTGCGAAATAGTATTAAAGCTTTATCCTTACCAATATAAATAGGTAAAGTATAGCGACGATTAATGATATCATCTTCAATATCACAAATATTATTGGCAAGCATGATGTTCGCAATTCCTGTAGCGGCTGGTAAAGAAATCAAGAAAATCTTTAACACATCTAAATATGAGATAGAGAGAATAAGATCTTGCGCATCAACTTTAATGTTTACGATATCTTGGTCATAAACATGAATATAAACCGCTAAAAAGGGAATAATTAAGCCCATAAATCCTCCCGATAAAAGTTCACCTAAGGGTGTCCGTGATGTCGGGACAGGGCCAAATGTATAAGTAATACCAATAAGAAACGATAACATGCCTAATAATAATACCACAACATTGGTATTAAGATAAAGTAAAATGCCAAATACAATCGCTATGCTTAAGAGTAAGCCAATGGTAATGAGTACATCTCGCTCTTTCAAGTTATCACGGACGATCGCATTATGCTTTTCGTAACCGTAACCTTCCTTTTTTTGTGCTTTCTTAAAGTCGATGTAGTTGTTAATAGCGGTCGTACACATGTCAATGCAAATTAAAGAGACAAACATCAATAAGAAGTTCTTTAAATTAAAACGATTATAAGTATAAAATGCATATACTGTCCCTAAAAGAAAGGGGATAACACTCGCAACTTTCGTTTGTATTTCTACTAATTTCAAAAAACTACGTGGTTTCATAATATCCTCCTCTATTAACACTTCACCTTACCTATTATAACAAATGTATTCTAAACAAAAAACCACCAAAATGAACTTACACCTGTAAAGTAGACAAAAATAAAAAAGTTTAGTTTTAGTAATTATTATGCTGATAAAAGATGGTTTCTGTATTGTACAGGAGCCATCTTTTTTAGTCTCCATTGATAACGCTGATTATTATAATAATACATATAGTCAGATATTATCTTTACTAAATCTTCATAAGATTTAGCTTTGTGAAACTGACACTCATCTTTAAAATGGCCAAAAAATGTTTCCATCTTTGCGTTATCAAGACAGTTTCCTCGTCTTGACATTGATTGTATTACTCCTAAATCTTTAAGTTTATTTACATAAGTTGGATTAGTATAATGTCCTCCTTGATCAGAATGAATCATAACACCATTCATTTTATTTATTCCCAATCTACTTGTTAATTGTTCTATTACATTAATTGATAATTCTAATCCACATGTTTTTGAAACATGCCAAGCCACACATTCATTAGAACCAAGGTCTTTAACTACAGATAAATAATATCTATTATTTCCCCATATTAAATATGTTATATCGGTTGCGTATACTGTATCTGGTTTCTTTACATCAAACTTTCTGTTTAGTACATTATCAAAATAATAATGTTTCTTATACTCATTATTTAAAGCTGCATATGGTCTTTTCTTTCTCACCGTTGAACGAATCCCGTACTTCTTCATTAGTCTATATACCTTCTTAGGATTCATTATAATCCCTAAATCGTTCTTTAAACTCATAGTTATCCTTAAATACCCATATTCCTTCTTCTTTGACCATATAGAGTGTATTATTTCAAAATCAGTCTTATCTTGTAACTCTCGTTTTTCTCTCTTTTCACTATTATGTACCCACTTATAATATCCAGACCTAGATACATTGAAATATTTACATATCCTTTGAATAGACACTGTTGTTTTATCCTTTAATTCGTTAATAAACTTATATATTATTTGAGTTGGCATATACTCATTATTATTTCTTCTTTTCACCACCTTTCCTTGCCATAATTGCTTTTTTAATTCTTCTATCTCCATCTTTTGTGCTTCGATTATCTTTTCCTGTATTAACACCTTTTCTTCTAGCGTTATTTCATCTGCTTTCTTAGGTCTGCCTGTTTTACCCTTTTTACTTCTCCCTCGTGTCTCTTTATAAAATGACTCCTTTCCTAACTCATCATACTGTTTCATCCATTTCTTTATATATGATTTACAACATTCTTTTTCGTATGGTAAATTATGCATTTCAAATATTCTTCTTAAGGGGATTCCTTCTCTTCTTAGTTCAACTGCTTTTATTTTAAATTCTGGAGAATATTGAATAGTTTTACTCACTTTAGATACGTATGGATTGTTTTCTAATTCTTTTCTATGTTCTTCGACATACTCTTTAAATTTTATCTTCATATCAATATATCCTCCAACTCATTATTAGTCTCATTATAATGAAAAATACCTATAAAGTAAACTTTTTTATTTAGTGTCTACTTTATAGGTATAATAACAAAAGGTGGTTTTTCTTAACGGTTTCTAATCGCATCAATTGGACGTTTGCGGGCTATACGATATACTGGTAAGAAACTTGCGATTAAAGCAACGCCAACGCTTACTACAAACATTAATAGAACTTGTCTAATGCCAAAATTAAGGATTGTAATAAATAAACCGTACTCTCGTTTAAAATAGTTATTTAATAACAAAATGGAACCTATCGTCGCGATAAGTGCTAAAGCAAAGTTTATTAAAGCGATAATTAAACTTTCGTTAAAGAAGATACCAAAGACATCTTTACTCCGAGCTCCAATAGCCCTTAAGACACCAATATCACGACGCTTATAGTTTATACTTGTAGAGATGAAGTTAAATAGTAACAACGAGGAGAAGACCGCAAAGAAGATTCCAATGTAAAGAAAGACTTCTGCGGTGTTTTCAATAAAGTTATTAACTTGTCTTAACATGTATGATACTTCATTTTCAATTTCATACATAATACCATCATGGTTAGTTTCACTGAAAATTACGATTTTACGCAAGTCACTTTCGGAACTAGGCATTCTGCCAATTGCCCATCCAAATGGTCCAGGTACATTTTTTTCAAAGTAGTCATATAGTTCATCAGCTACTAAGATAATATTCTTAGGTTGGTAATAGTCATTATAATTAATATAGATTGATTTATCAGGAATGATCACTCCTACTATCTTCGTAGAGACTGAAGTAAGATAGTCAAAATCAGTATAGATATCATACTCAAATGTTCTCGTGATTGGTTTCTTAGGTAAAATATCATAACGATTTATAATATCTAGTTTTCCTTCCCATTCGATTGTAATACCACTCTTATCTCCATATTCATTATTAAGGTAACCTGGTCCATTAATGAGGTAGTTACCATAAGCTGTTTCTTGCATTTCTAATGGTAATTCATCATTCACATCATAGTAATCTAAATACTTGTATGGATTGAAGCCCTTTGTGATGGCTTCGGCGAGATTAGCCTTTGCATATTCATCAATTAACAATTTATAACTATAATTGAAATATTCATACATCGTGTACTCTAGATTGTTATTTTTAAAATCGTCAGGTATATCTTCTTCTTTTACTGGAAGATCATAAAAATTTAGTTCATCAATAATAAATTCAAAAGGAACGACGATTTCATCATTAGCCAAACTACTCTTGTTTTTGTCAAACATGACAACTTTACGTTTATCATCTAGTTTACCTATGTAGTGGATATAATACCCATAAGGCTGAGTATCGATAAAAGCATAAGCACTACTTTCAATATTTATGTCATTACCTAGATATTCTATTTGTTTTTCTATTTGTTTTTCAATAAAACCTGGTTTGACAAATACTAGCGCATGATAGCCATATGAGAGAACATTTTCAAACTCTAAATACTTCATATAATAATTAAGATCATGAGTAGGGGTATTAGTTTTTAAAAGTTCATAGCGATTACTATCAAACTTAGTATCAATAATCCCTGTGATGGTGTATTTTTCACCAAGTATTTCGATTGTTTTATTTAATAAATCATTATAGTTGTTTAAAACGTCTGATTTAATTTCAATATTTCCATCTGGACTACGATATCCACCAACATCATAATGTTCAAAATGATAGCTAGTTATGGCAATCTGATCAAACTCAGTTGGCATGTTTCCATATATAGTAAATCCTAATGATTCAAGCTCTTCTTTTGTGAATTCCACAAAACCAGATACCTTTTGTGAATAATAATCGGGACGGACATTTTCTAATTCGGCGATATTACCGATATTCATATAATAATTGCTGGGGTTGTAAACAGGTTTAAAATCAATCGCTAATTTTTCTTTGAGGAAACTAATATCCTTATTATCTAAACCAGTTTTATATGATAACCAGGTATTCCATTCTTCGTGGTATTGATAGATATACTTAGTAAAAGAAAGGTTTTGAATGTTTGCGTCTTTAAAAGATCTAACCGATGTATTGATTTTATTATATGAACCCATTGTGTCAGCCAAACCAAATAAAGTAAAAGCGATAAATGATAGTAAAATTGTAAAGAATAATCGTACAGGTTTTACTCTTAAGCCGCTAGCACCAATCTTTAATGAACTAAAGAATGGAAGTTTAGAGCGAATTAATTTGAATTTATTTGCATCTTGCGGTGTAATTATTTTGGTTTCGTCGGTTTGCTTGAATGATTCGCGATATCCTTCTTCATCAATCTTTGCCACTCTTCTGATTTGTTCATTAGTGCGATTATCAATGGAAATAATAACATCTTGATTAGCTTTTTCTAAATATTGATTGATGATTTCTATGTCTTCTACCGATAACTTATATCCCTTTTTTATGTAGAGAAAATTATCATCGATGACATTAATTCCTTGTTTAGTTTTTTCAGCTTCTACTTTATAACGCTCAACATCGCTAATTATTTTTCCATCTGCTAGTTCAATAATGCGATCTGCATAAGTTTCCGCAAATTCGCGGTCATGTGAAACAATAATAACAAGTTTTGTTTGAGAAAGTTTCTTTAAAGTATCTAAAACTTGTTTTCCTGTTTTACTATCTAAAGCTCCTGTAGGTTCATCAGCCATGATGATTTCAGGATTTTTGACTAAAGCCCGCGCAATCGCGACCCGTTGCAGTTGTCCAATAGACAACTCATTGGGTTTACGATCTGCATATCCCGCTAAATCTACTTGTTCTAAGATTTCATTGATTAATTCACTTGTAGCTTCTCTACCTTGCAAATTTAACGCTAATCCGATATTTGCCCCAACTGTAAATTCTTCTAAAATGTTGTACTCCTGGAAAATAAAGCCAATATAGGTGTTCCGATAACTATCAAAATCGCTCTGATTAAAATCACGCGATGATTTACCCTTAATGATTACTTCTCCCGTATCATACTGGTCTAACCCACCCAAGATATTAAGGAGAGTTGATTTACCACTACCAGATTTACCAAGGATAAAAACCATGCCACGATCAGGAAATTTTAAACTTATCCCAGCGAGAGCTGTTACTGGTACACCCTTTTTCGGTCGATAAATTTTTGTCACATTTCTTATTTCTAACATGCATTACCTCTCCATTTATAAGTTAAGTTTTTAAATATTATACCCTTAAACTGTTTCAATAGCAACTTGATTTTACTACCACTTTTCAACAAATAATTCTTACATTACCTTAGTTTATTTCTGTAAAGACCTTGATGAAGGCATTTACTATATGAGGATCAAATTGCGTTCCAGCGCAATCTTTTAATTCTTGTATGGCTTCTTCAAAAGATTTTGTAGCCTGATAACAGCGTTCATTAGTCATAGCATCAAAAGCATCGATAACTGCTATAATTCGAGAAGTTAATGGAATCTCTTCTCCTTTTAGTCCTTGTGGATAACCACTACCATCCCATCTCTCATGATGACATAGGATATAGGGAGCGATTGCTCTTAGTTCAGGACTTGCCATCGCAATCCGATAACCAATCTCGGGATGTCTTTTCATTTGTTCCCATTCTTCATTTGTGAGTGGACCAGCTTTTTTCAGAATCCGATCATCAATTCCAATCTTACCGATGTCGTGTAATGTACATAATAGTTCTAATTCATTTAATGTTGTCTCTGATAAATTAAGATCTTTGCCAATTAATTGCGAATATTTGATTAAACGCTGAGCATGCTCATCTGTTTCTTGACTCTTAGCATATAATGTAGCCTTTAATGAGGCAATCAGATTACTATGAAAACTATGGCTTTTTAACAGTTTATTTAAAAGCATGTTGTCTTCTGCATCTTTAATGGTATTACTGATTAATTCAAATTTAGTTTTTTTCGTAGCACAACCTAATGATAAACTTAAATTATGATGTTTACTGCAAGCTTGTTCGATAACTCTAATGCGTTCTTGAGCATCTTGATAACTTGTATTTGGTAAAATGAGCGCAAATTCATCGCCACCGATTCTTGTAAGAATATCAGCTTCTTGACAGTATTTTTTTAATATTTTAGCTACGCTATTTAGTAACTCATCACCTTTATCGGTACCATATGCCTCATTAACTAACTTTAACCCATTAATATCCCCAATTATTATTGAAATTGGTAAATTTGGTTCAGCATCAATTCTAGAAATAGTTTCTTCAAAATAATGACGATTATATAATCCTGTTAGTAAATCATGATTATTCAAATAGCGAATATGAGCTTCCCGTTGTTTTTGCTGGGAGATATCGATAACTAAGCCTTCTATAGCTATGACATTTCCATCCTCATCATATACTCCACAGCCTTGTTCATAGACCCATTTTCTCTCACCTGATGCGGTAATAATCTCATATTCATTTTTAAAGTATTCTTTTTTCGCTAAAATTTCTCCCCATTTATTCCAAAGATATTCTTGATATTCAGGACAAATTAAATCATTATATGATATATCCCGATTATATAATAAACTTTCAGGTTTATATCCCGTTATCTCATAACACCCATCGGAGACAAATTCCATCGTCCAACTTCGGTCATAGTGACACCGATATGCCATACCCGGTAGATTCTTAAGAAGGGTAGCTTTACTGCGTTCACTTTCTTTAAGGGCTTGGTCTAATAAGACTCTTTCCGTCACATCTTGTACAATACCAATATGCGTAATTGCTAAAGATTGAATCTCGATAGGAGCCATACTTAGGTTAACCCAAACAATCTCCCCATTAGCCTTTATATAACGTTTGGTAATATTATAGTAATTGATTTCTTTGTTAACAAACTTCCAAAATAACTCCATCTCAATCATTACATCATCGGGATGTGTATATTCTTTCCAACTTAATGAACGTAATTCTTTTTTACTTCTCCCTGTGATTTTTTCAAACATCGGATTACAATCAACTAACTTATGTTTGTCATTTCCAAAGATAACACCTATTGGAACTTGATTATAAATAGCGACGAGATACTTCCCCCTTTTTATCAATCTCTCATTATCTAACTTTAACTTCTTAATAGTTTTTATAGCCTTCATTAACAAAATAAATCCAACGACAAATAAGATAAGCACAATTATACCGTGATAATAAAATATTTTGCCTTGAAGGAAAATGCTTAAATCAAAAATAAACATAAAGAATTCCACCTATAAGATTAATTAGACATTCGGTGCGAGTTGTCTAAAAATCAGTCATTTAGTTAAATTATATCATCATTTGGTCATTTTTCAACAAATTTAGTGTTGTGCCTTATCCAATAATTCATTTATGTTTAATAAAACTACTTATAAACTCAATTAAAGATAAATAAAAAAGTAACACAGGGTTATGACCCTGTGTTACTTTTATCGTTTATCAACTAACAGTAACTGTTAGAATATGCCTGCACCATGTAATGCCATGAGTATGAAATAGAGAACAAATAATCCTGAACAAGCCCAGAGGATTGGATGGATTTCGTTCGCTTTCTTTTGGCATAACTTAACAATAACATAGAAGATGAAACCAAAGGCAATACCAATAGAAATGTTATAAGCAAGAGCCATTACAACCGCTGCAAAGAATGCTGGAATAGCTTCTGAGAGATCTTCCCAGTTGATATTCTTGAATGCACCAGCCATCATAATACCGACAACAACTAATGCTGGAGAAGTAGCTTCACTTGGTATGATACCAACAATTGGTGAAATGAAGATACAGAGTAAGAATAATACAGCAACAGTAACACTTGTTAAACCAGTACGTCCACCAGCTTCAATTCCAGCAGCACTTTCAACATAGGTTGTAGTGTTAGAAGTACCGAAGATTGAACCGATTGATGTAGCGATGGAATCCGCAAATAATGCTCTTTCCATCTTAGTCTTGAACCCTTTGCTTTCTTCGATTGCTGCTAAGTCTTCATCACTGAAAATACCACTTCTTCGACCTGTACCAATGAAAGTACCGATAGTATCAAATGTGTCAGTTAAACTGAAGGCAAAGATAGCAAGTAAAGCAACAGGTAGTTTACTGATATCTTTAAATAAATCGCCAATACCAACAAATGCTTTACCAAAAGTAGTACCTAATTCTTTGAAGTTTTGTGCAATACTCCAACTAAAGTCATCAGGAATATTTGTAACCTTCATTGGAATACCGATAATTGTTGTAATAATAATACCAAGGAGAATAGCACCTTTTACTTTGAATAGTAATAAAAGAATCGTAATAATTATACCAATCATTGTTAAAACAGGTCCAAGTTTACTGAAATCAGTAAGTGCTGGTACTGATCCACTAATATCTACCATTTGTACATTGAGGAAACCAATGTACGCGATAAAGAGACCGATACCGCCACCGATTGCATTTTGTAAACTTTCTGGAATGGCTTTAATAATTGATTTTCTAATCTTCGTTACGGTAATAATGATATTAATAATACCGCAAATGAACACCATTCCAAGAGCTTCTTGCCAAGTAAAGCCTAAGCCCATACATACTGTGAAGGTAAAGAAAGCATTAAGTCCCATACCAGGTGCTTGTGCATATGGTACGTTAGCGAATAAGCCCATTACTAATGTACCAATGACGGAAGCAAAAATGGTGGCAAGGAAGATAGCCCCTACTGGGAATGGATTTGCATCTGTACCTGCTAAAGTTAGAATTGATGGGTTTACGAAAATAATGTAAACCATGGCGAAGAATGTGGTTAGACCGGCAATGATTTCTCTACTAATCGTAGAGCCACTTTCTTCAATATTGAAGAAACGGTTTAAACCGCTGCCGATTTTGTTAAAAAATTCTTTCATCTTCTCGACTTCCCCTTTATTTTATTTTTTAGTTTTGTTACCAACAAATAAAAAGGCAAGTATTGTTACATACTCGCCAATAAAATGAGGATGAAGAAGGAACACTAAAAAATGCACCAATAGTCTAGCGATTATGGTCGCTAGGTAGAGACTATGGAACCAGATTATCCACATTATATTGGCGTGCTAAGTATATTGCTATTCAATTGTATAACAAAACTTTAATTTAATTTTACCATAGTATACTTGATTTGACAATGCTTAGCAATGAAAAATTTTCATAATACGGTTTGCTTTGGACAATTC
>Ga0134105_1001436_pt1 | contig 17197 bp, 12 predicted proteins | sample 16_3_2metaG_FD_94457 | JGI IMG/M metagenome (GOLD analysis project Ga0134105, IMG submission 94457) | Switchgrass degrading microbial communities from high solid loading bioreactors in New Hampshire, USA - 16_60_3.3_214_A3 metaG | ecosystem: Engineered > Bioreactor > Semi-continuous > Anaerobic... | reverse complement strand
TGATCGCCGCCTTCCTCGGCTTTATCTTCTGCGACGTGTCGGACGTCTTTAAGGGCTCGACGGCGGGCCTCATCCCCGTGTGCGTCATGATTGTGTCGGCGCTTGTCATGTGCCTTGCGGGCGTCGCCGTCAAGAAGCTCAAATACCGCTGGATTTCCGATTACGCCCTGCCGGTGAGCCTCGTCATCGGGATGCTCAGCGCCATCCCCATCACGGCGTGGCTGGGTTAAGGAGGTATAGCGATGCAGACATCGTATATGGAACGTGTCCACAAGTGGGGGAAAATCTGGTGCTTTTCGATGTGCGCCGTATTTTTCCTGTTCCCCATCGCCGTCGCCGTCATTTTCAGGGCCGCGCCCGACTGGCAGGGGCTTGTTCAGGGCCTGATCGCCACGGCGCCGATGTACTGGGCCGTCGGCATCATCGAGACGTTCACATACCTGCCCATGCTGGGCGCCGGCGGTTCGTACCTCTCCTTCGTCACCGGCAACATCTCAAACCTTAAGCTCCCGTGCGCCCTCAACGCGCTGGAGCAGGCGGGCGTGAAGGCCAACTCCGAGGAGGGCGAGGTCGTCTCCACCATCGCCATCGCCGTCTCCAGCATCGTGACGACGGTCATTATCATTCTGGGCGTCATCCTCATCGTCCCGCTCACGCCGATTCTCAACGCGCCGGTGCTCCAGCCCGCGTTCGAGCAGATTATTCCGGCGCTGTTCGGCGGGCTGGGCGTGGTGTTCGTCTCGAAGTACTGGAAGATTGCCGTCGCGCCCATCGTGCTCATGCTGGTGCTGTTTATCGCCATCCCGGCCCTCAACGCCGGCACCGTGGGCATCATGGTGCCCGTGAGCGCGGCGTTTACGCTGGGAGTCAGCCGCTTGATGTATAAAAAAGGCATGCTCGATTAACAGGCAAGGAGGTCAGAAAAATGGTCGCGCTGTATATTGTTTTGGCCTTAATTGCCGCTTTCATCGCGGTTGTCCTGATCCGGACGGCGCGCTTTAAGCCGCCGGCCGAGAAGGGCGGAGAGCCCGAGCCCGTCTCGTTTGACAAGGACGGCGCCGTCGCCGCCCTGCAGGAGCTCGTGCGCTGCCGCACCGTCTCCTTCTACGACCATTCTCTGGAGGACGACGCCGAGTTTGAAAAGCTCGTGAGTCTGCTCCCGAAGCTTTATCCGGAAGTGGCGCGCGTGTGCACGCTCATCCGCCTGCCGGACAGGGGGCTCCTTTACAAGTGGGAGGGCGAGGAGCACGACGAGCCCGTCATCCTCATGTCCCATTACGACGTCGTCCCCGTAAACGAAGAGGGGTGGACGAAGCCGCCCTTTGACGCCGTCATCGAAGACGGCGTGCTCTACGGCCGCGGCTGCGTGGACACGAAGCTCACCCTCAACGGGATACTCTTTGCCGCAAACCACCTCATTGCGCAGGGCTTTAAGCCGAAGAAGGACATCTACTTCGCCTTCTCCGGCGGCGAGGAGGTCAACGGCCTCGGGGCTGTGCACATCGTCGACTGGTTTAAGGGGCAGGGCATTACCCCCGCCTTCGTGCTCGACGAAGGCGGCGCCGTGGTGGAGAAGATCTTCCCCGGCGTGTCCCGCCCGTGCGCCCTCATCGGGATTGCGGAAAAGGGCCTGATGAACGTGGAGTTTCGCGTCTCGTCCCCGGGCGGCCACTCCTCGGCGCCAAAGCCCCATACGCCCATCGGCATCCTCTCGAGGGCGTGCGTGCGTCTTGAGAACCGGCCGTTTAAGATGCGCCTTGCCGGCCCGGCGGCGAAGATGTTCGACACGCTCGGCCGCTATTCCACCTTCGCCTACCGCCTGATTTTCGCCAACCTCTGGTGCTTCGGCGGCATTATCAATATGCTGGCGAAGAAGTCGGGCGGCGAAATGAACGCCATGATGCGCACGACGGTGGCCTTCACGATGGCGTCGGGCAGCCAGGCGCCCAACGTCATCCCGCCCTCCGCCGCGTTCGTGGCGAATATGCGCCTCAACCCGCACGACACCATCGACAGCGCCGTGGCGTACATAAAGAAAGTCATAAAGGACGACGCCGTCCAGATTACCGTCGGCAAGGAGTCGATGAACCCCAGCGTCATCTCCGAGACGGACTGCCCCGCGTGGGAGACGATTGCGCAGGCCGTGGCGGATACGTGGCGCGGCTGCATTGTCAGCCCCTATCTCATGGTGGCCTGCTCGGACAGCCGCCACTACGGGCGCATCTCAAACCGCGTCTACCGCTTCTCCGCCGCCGACCTCACCGCCGACGAGCGCAGCGGCATCCACGGCAACGACGAGCACATCCGCCTCGACGTCATCTACCGGACGGTGGAGTTTTTCATCCGCCTGATGCAAAAGTGCTAGGTTTAAGCTTTCCGCGCGGACATTGAAATCCCATTCAGCATGACAAAAGCCCGCTGTTCTCTTAAAGCGAGAACAGCGGGCTTTTCTGAATGCCGGTTCATTAAAACCGCGCTGGGAGAAGAAACAAAAAAATTATCAGCTCATAGAAGGATTGAATTATACAGGTCATCCATATTATAATGAGCATGATGTGCAATTTTTGGTCCAAAAAGGACAAAAAACCGGAAGGCTTGCCGCCTTTTGCCGAAAAGAAGCGCGGCGATTCACCCTGTATAGAGCGGGCGGAGCCCGGGCAGGGCGGGCGCGCCGCGCGCGGCGCTTTGGCCGGCTTCTTACTTTCGATATGAAGGGATGATTTGCCATATATTTGCTCGGAGTGGACATTGGGTCGACCACGTCGAAATGCGTCGTGATGCGGGACGGCGCGGAAATCATCGGGGCGGCCGTCATCCCCGTCGGCACGGGGACAAGCGGGCCGGCGCGGGCGATGGAGGCGGCGCTGAAGGACGCGGGCCTGACTCAGGCCGACATGGATGTGACGGCGGCCACGGGTTACGGCCGCAATACGCTCAGCGAAGCCGGGCACGTTTTTTCGGAGCTGAGCTGCCACGCCCGGGGCGCGTACTGGCTTTTTCCCGGCGTCCGGACCGTTCTCGATATCGGTGGACAGGACGCCAAGGCCCTCTCCGTCCTGCCCGGCGGGAAGCTCGGCGGTTTCGTCATGAACGACAAATGCGCGGCGGGGACGGGGCGGTTCCTCGAAGTCATGGCGCGCATTCTCGATATCGACCTCGATACGCTCAGCCGGCTCGACCTGGAGTCACAGGAGTGCGTTGAAATCAGCTCCACCTGTACCGTGTTCGCCGAGTCGGAAGTCATCTCGCAGCTGTCCAAGGGCACAAAGCCGGAGGACCTGGCCGCCGCCATCAGCCGGGCTGTGGCCTTCCGGGGCTGCGGCCTTCTCAGAAGACTGGGGCTTACAGAGCCGCTTTTTATGACCGGCGGCGTCGCCCGCCACGGGGGCGTCGTGCGCGCCATTGAGGCGGAGCTTAAGATACCTGTTCACACCGACCAGCGGGCGCAGCTGGCCGGGGCCATCGGCGCCGCGCTGATGGCTTACGATAAAATTACGCGCGAGGGAGAGTAGATGAATGGACGATCACATCGAAAGAAAACCGGCGAAAATCCGCCTCAGGGAGATCGCCGAAAAGGCGACGCAGGACGCCTGGGAGGCGAAGCTGCGGGGGGAAAAGGTGGGCTGGTGCGCCTCCAATTTCCCGCAGGAGATTACCACGACGCTGGGCATCCCCGTCGTTTTCCCAGAAAACCACGCCGCGGGCGTCGCGGCGAAAGGCGGCGGGCAGCGCATGTGCGAGTACGCGGAGAGCATGGGCTATTCGAGCGACCTGTGCTCCTATTCCCGCATCAGCTTCGCCTACGCCGCCCTCAAGGAGTGCCCGGAGCTCAACATCCCCCAGCCGGACTTCCTTCTCTGCTGCAACAATATCTGCAACTGCATGATAAAGTGGTACGAGAACCTGGCGGTGGAGCTCGATATCCCGCTTCTGCTCATCGACATTCCGCACCTGGATGCGTTCCCCTGCGACGAAGACCGCATCAGATACATACGCGCCCAGTTTGACGACTGCATCCGCAAGCTCGAGGAGCTGACGGGGAAAAAGTGGGACGAAGAGCGCTTTAAGGAAGTCATGGCCATCTCCCAGCGCAGCTCGAGGGCGTGGCTGAAGGCCGTGAGCTACGCACAATACACCCCGTCGCCCTATTCCGGTTTTGACATTTTCAACAACATGGCCGTCGCCGTTGTGGCGCGGGGCACCGTCGAGGCGGCGGAAGCCTTCGAGCAGCTGGCGGAGGAGTACGAGGAGAACGTCAAAAACGGCGTCTCGACGTTTAAGGCGGAGGAGAAATACCGGGTGCTCTTTGAGGGGATCGCCTGCTGGGCAAACCTCAGCTATACGTTCAAGACGCTGAAAAATCTCGGCATCAACGTCACGGCTACGGTGTACGGCCCCGCCTTCAGCTTCCTCTACGACAATTTGGACGAGCTGATGGCGGCCTACTCCTACGTTCCCAACTGCAACGTCTTCGAGCGGGAGCTGGAGCTGCGGGTCAACGACGCCATCAGGCATAAAGTGGACGGCGCCATCTTCCACATCAACCGAAGCTGCAAGCACTGGAGCGGGACGCTCTACGAGATGGAGCGGCAGCTTCGGGAAAAGGCCGGCATCCCCACCGTCGTCTTCGACGGCGACCAGGCCGACCCGAGGGTCTTCTCGGAGGCGCAGTATCTCACGCGCATCGAGGCCCTCGTGGAGATTATGGAGGAGAACAAGAGGAAGGGGGCGCGCAAATGAACAGGATGGAAGAGCTTTTGCGAGCCTTTCGGAATATCGCGGACAATCCGAAGGCGCAGCTGGAGAAATACCGCGCCGAAGGCAAAAAAGCCGTCGGCTGCATGCTGTATTTCTGCCCCGAGGAGCTTGTGTACGCCGCCGGCATGATCCCCTTCGGGCTTTGGGGCGCGCGGACGCAGGCGGTGGAGGCCAAACGGTACCTGCCGGCCTTTATCTGCTCCGTCCTCCAGACGACGCTGGAGCTGGGCATCCGCGGCGCGTACGACGGCCTTGAAGCCGTCATGATCCCCATCCTCTGCGACAGCCTGAAAGGCATGGACGGCAACTGGCGCTACAGCGTGCCGCACATCCCCGTCATTCCCGTGGCCCACGCGCAAAACAGGAAGACGGAGGCGGGCGTTGCCTTCACCGCGTCCCAGTACAGGAAGGTAAAGGCGCGGCTTGAGGAGATAGCCGGCCGCGCCATCACGGACGCGGATATAAGGGACGCCGTGTCCGTTTACAACGCGCGAAGGGCCGTCATGCGCCGGTTCCTTGAGCTTTGCGCCCGGAAGCCGGGCCTGCTCAAACCCTCCGAGAGGAACGCCGTCTTCAAGAGCAGCTGCTTCATGGACGTGCGGGAGCACGCCGGCATGGTCTCGGAGCTTGTCGCGCTTATGGAAGAGGCCCCGGCGGGAGAGTTTAAGGGGCCGAAAATCGTGACAAGCGGCATCATGGCCGACCACCCCAACCTCCTTCAGATCCTCGACGATCTCGGCTATGCCGTCGTGGACGACGAGGTGACGCACGAATCCCTTCGTTTCCGCGCGGACGTGCCGGAGACGGAAGACCCCATCGAAGGGATGGCGCGGCAGGTCGGCAATATCGAGGGCTGCTCCGTCCTGTTCGACCCGGAGAAAAACCGCGGGAAGATGCTCGTTGACCTTGCCAAAAAGAGCGGGGCGGACGGCGTCCTTCTCGTCCTGACGAAATTCTGCGACCCGGAGGAGTACGACTACGTCCCCATTAAGCGCATGCTGGACGCGGCGGGCATTCCCGCCATCCAGGTGGAGATCGACCAGCAGACGGCCGAAAACGCCCAGACGCTGACGGCCCTTGAGACATTCCGGGGAATCCTCGGATATTGAGGAGCCAGGCGGCGTGAAAATTTGCCTGTTAGTTGGGGGACCCTGAGCGGGCCCGCCGGGGCGGAGAGCCTGCCTGAAAAACTGAGCTATTCGTCTTTGGGCATGCCAAAGAGCGCTTCTATAACAAATGCGTCATGGCGCGGCTTTAAGCCGCGCCATTTTTTTCTCCGTTTCTCCCTGCTGCCAAAAAATGCTTAACACACGGGTGGAAATTGTGTATAATTATGCTTAAACTGTTGAATAATGGAAAACCCGCGGCGGCGCCGCCTTGTCCGGAGGGTTTTGGAGGATGCATCATGAGGAATGACGAGATTCCCTTAAAGCACCGGATGTTTAACGTTGTTTTTATCGTTGGAATCTTCATGTCTTTTTCCTGCGCCCTGATGAAATGTTTTATGGGGGAGGATAAAGCCGCGGCGCTGGCGTCTTTTGCCTGCGGCGTAATCACCGTCGGGCTGTATATCGCCTTTCGCGTCAGCCGCAACTACAATCTGCTGTCGCTTATCGGCGTCATTTTCTCAAGCTTTGTGTTCTTCCCGGTGATGTGGCTGATGACCGGCGGGACGTTCGGCGGCATTCCGTATTACCTCATCGTCAACGCGGGCATCATCGCCCTGCTGCTGACGGGGCAGAGGAGGCGAATCATTTTCGGCCTGTTTGCCGCGGCCGTCGGCGTGCTGTTACATATCGAGTACAAGTTTCCGGATCTGGCGGCTGTCTACAAGTCCCCGCTCGACCGGCAGATTAACTATTCGTTCGGCCTTTTCGTCTGCCTGATTTCCGCCGCCGTCCTCATCGCCGCTTTAGCGGACGGCTACGCGAAGGAGCTTGAAAAATCAAGGCGGAGCAACGCCGAGCTTATTCAGGCGAAGGAAGAGGCGGAAAGGCTCAACAGGCTGTTGAGCGAAGAAAAGCAAAAGCTCCATTTGATATCCATTACGGACTTCCTGACGGGGACGTACAACAGGCGGTTTATCATGTCTTATTTAAATGATGAGATTGAAGCGTCCCGCGAAAAGAAAAGGAAACTCACCCTGGCCTTGATTGATATTGACGACTTTAAAACTGTCAACGACACATACGGGCACGTCTACGGGGATTACGTCATCGAGCGGATAAGCCGGACCATCAAGAGCAACCTGCGGCAAAACGACATCGTGGGGCGCTACGGCGGCGACGAGTTTCTGATTATCCTCCCCAACACCGGCATAAAAGAAGGGTGCGCCGTCATCGAGCGCGTGCGGCGGAAAGTGGCGGAGCTGGAGTGGGAAAAGGATTTCTCGGTGACGATCAGCGGCGGCCTTATGGAAGTGGAGGACGATAAGACAACCGGCCTTTTGATCATGCTCGACCGGCTTCTCTACAGCGCCAAGCACAAAGGCAAAAATCTGATTGAATTCCCTGCGCAAAGCTAGGCGGCGCAAGGCTGTCTTGTGAAAACGAAAAAGAGCGGCTGCGGCCGCTCTTTTATTACCCACGCCGTCCCTGACTGCCGGTTCAGGGGGAAACTGGCGCGCCGGACGGCCGTTCAATCATGTTGCCGCCGGTAAGCCGCCATGTTTTCCCGCGCCGGCGGCCGCTTTGCGCGCCCTTCACAGCACTTTTTTCAGCCGGCACAGCGTTTTTATGGAGTTAATCAGCCCATAGAATTATTGAATTATACAAGTCAAGATGAACATTTTATAATGATTTTGCGAATCAGTTTTCGGTCAAATAGTCTAATCAGAATAGCGCGAAAAGCGCGAAAGCCTTACATCATAAGGGAAAGACGCCATACTGTCAGCCGGAGGGCAAAAGGCGCCCGGCGGATGGATTTTACTTAAGTATTTTCAATTTCAGGGAGAAAGGATGGAGAAACATGCCGGTACCGATTACGGACGAAGAAAGAAAAAGCCCGCTTTATAAGTATTTCGAAATGGAAATGGCGAAACCTTCGCCCGAACACTACGAAAAAGCCAACACGTTTCTCGATCCCGCGAGGGCTCACCGCGCGCCGGACCTCAACAGGCTGTTCGACGACGGGTATATGTACGGCGAAATCGGCTACACCCAGTTTGAGGACGGCACGGCCATGCTCGCCAATCTCGTCGACATGCCCGGCGTGACGCCGGAGATGTTCGACTGGTGGTTTGCGTGGCACGGGCTTGAGCCGCTCCGCTACAAAATCTGGTGCCACGACGAGCACCATGCGGCGATCTCCCGCAACCCTGAGAAGAACCGCGACACGTCCCTGTCCATGAAGGAGCGCTACTGGGACACCATCCACGACGTCAGGGAGTCCATGACGCCGGACGGGCCGGTCCTGGACATCAAAATCCATTTCCGCAATCCCGCGGACATCGGCTTTGACCCCGAAAAGCTGAAGGACTTCAAGGGCACCATCGTCTGCTCCGGTGACGAGCACGCGCCGACCATCATGGTGCACTTCGTCCGCCCGACGGAGCGGGGCTCGGAGCTCCGCACCCGCTTCTGGATGGGGTGGGGCGTGCGCGACGGTAAGCCGGCGAAGGTCATCCCCGACGGGGTCAAGATTCCTCTCGAGGGCGTGAAAGAGCTCCTCATGCACAACGTCAAGGAGTTTACCAACCTCGCCGCTATTTTGCCGCAGGTGTACGCGGAGTTTAAGGACAAATTCTGATGAAAGCGCCCGGCGCGCGGCTAAAGCGCCAAGGCTTGCAGGAAAAGAGCAAGCCCTTCCGAGCCTTAAGCAGGAAGGGCTTGCTTTTCCAGAGATTCGTCTTATCCCCGGCGAAAAGCGAGCCGGGTTGCCCGGCGGGAAAGCCGCCGCGGCTTAAAAGCTCAACAGCACTTGTACGTTTTGCCCAGTCAGCCTCCGCCCGGACCGCTTTAAAAAGGAGGGAGAGAGCATGAAACTGAATTTAGGGCTGATTATGGACAACCTGAAAACGCCATACGAACGCGTTGTCGGCTACACGGACGGCGCGCTCGGCCTTGTCGGCATCTGTCCTTTCATCGCAGGGCACCCGTACGCCAAGGATATTCTGTACATCGCGCAGTGGCCGCAGCTTCGCGACGAGTCCCGCCTGCCCGAAAACCTCATCTGTATCGGCGGAGGCGACGGCGCTTACGAGCTTATGGAAAAATATCAGGTCAACGGCCTGATTTTCTCCGAAGAGTTTACGCTGCCGGCCGTCATGGTCGAGGTGCAGAATATCTTTTTTAAGTATAACGAGAAAGAGCACGCCCTGCTGTGCGCCCTGCTGCTCAACAAGCCGATTCAGGCTGTCCTCAACGCCTGCGCGTCCATCATGAACTGCCACGCGTCGCTTTACGGGTCCGATTACATGCTGCTCGGGTACAGCGACGTCAATCTCCCGCCGGACACGAACACCCTCTGGCAGGAGACGCTCGCCGCCAACCGCTGCCAGCTCCCCATGCCCGTGACGAAGCGGGACAGGGATAAGGCGTTTTCGTCGAAATCGGAGGCCACCCCGCGCTCCGTCTTCCTCAACACGGGAAGCGGCGAAAACACCCACATCAGCAGCGCCTTCTACCACGACGACCTGCACGTGGCGACGATCGTCTTTTCAAGGGAAGGCGGCGCGCTCTCCACCCGCCATCTCTGGCTGGCTGACTTTATCGTGGAGACCATCCACAAGTGCATCATCGAGCGGTACAGCAGCTACCTAAACCCGCACGACTACCTGCGCATCAGCCTGATTACGGCGCTGCGCTATTCCGTCGTCTCCGACTCGAGGGCGCTTAAAATCAACATGTCGCGCATCGGCTGGCGGATGAACGACGACTACAGAATCCTCCTTATCAAGCTCCCGCCGGACAGCTGCAAAATCAGCCACTCCCTGCACGCCTACGAGAATATCTTTGCCGACTTATACCCCAATTTCGTCTCGTTCTGGTACGACGATTACATCTTTGTCCTGCTGCGCAACGAAGCGTGCGAGCTCCAGGACAAATTCCTGCAGAACCTGAAGAAGCAGCTGACGCAAAGCAACGGGTCGTGCAGCATCGGCATGAAGTTTTGCGACTTAAACCAGCTGCGGCTGCAGTATGAGCTGGCCTCCATGCCGCATAAAATCACGATATTCGCCAAGCAGCGCATCAAGTATTACCAGGATGTCCTCGCTTCGCATATCGTCAACATCATCACGTCCCGCTTCCCGCTGCGCGCCGTCTGCCACAACGCCGCACTCCGCCTGCAGGAATACGATATGGAAAACGGGACGAATTACTTAGAGACGCTGGAGGTCTACCTGCTCAACAACAGAAGCCTTTTGGCCGCGTCGAACAAGCTGTTCCTCCACCGCAGTACCCTGGCCTACCGGATAAAGTGCATCCAGAACATCACGCAGATCCAGTTTGACGACCCGGAGGAGCGGCTGCATATCCTGCTGTCCTGCATAGCCCTCCGGATTATGAGCCAGAACACGTTCTCCTCCGCCGACTTCCCCGGCACCGAGCAGGAGGACTCCCGGTTCGATATTTTCCTTGAAATGCGGGAAAAGTGCTCAAAGCACAAGCCGGATGCCGCAAAGCATCCGGCCTGCCAGGAAGCCAAGTGATTTGCCGCGCGCATAAAGCGGGCGAAAGCCCGCTTTAAGCGCGCGCTGCTATTGCGCTCTCGCGTTCCCTGTCGTAATACTCCCTGCTGTAGCAGATGAGCTCGCTTGTGATATTCCACGCGGTTTCGGGATGGAAGGCGAAGATGTTGAGGTACGCGCCGCCGCCCCTGCCGTACAGGTCGACGGTTTTGCGGATTTTCTCCGCCATCTCCTCCTTCGCGTATGTCTCGCCGGGGACGGTGTCTTCAATGGACAGGTTAAAGCCGATTTTGTCTCCGAACCGCTCCTTCATGCCGGGGATATCGTTGGCGCGCCGCTGGAGCTGCAGGAAATCCATGCCGATGTCGATCATGTACGGGAGGAACCGCTTGATATTGCCGCAGCAGTGGAATTCAAACAGGATGCCCTTGGAGTGGATGTGGTCGACGATGCGCTTTGTCGGCTCGTAGACGATTTCCTCCATCATCCTTTCGCTCCAGAAGGTGTCCTTTTCCGTGCCCCAGTCGTCGTGGTACGTCATCATGTCCACGGGATAGAGGCGCGCGATGAGGTCGACGTACTCGATGGTGAAATCCGCGAAGCGGTCGAGAAACGCGCGCACAGCCTCGGGCTCGACGGCAAACGCCAGCATCGCCTCGGTATACCCGCCCATGACGGAGACAAGCCGCTCCGTGGCGCCGATGCCGATGTCGATGTGCAGCGCGCGCGTCGGGTCGTACCGCGTTTTCATAAACTCCTCGGCCGCCGTCGTAAAGTCCCATTCGCTCAGGTCCGGGAAGACGACGTCCTTTTCCCACCGCGTGATGTCCTCGCACAGGACGAAGCCCGGCGTGAGCATGGGCCCGCCCGCCGAGGCGACGTAGGTCCAGTTGGTGTTGAACCAGTCGTAGAACGTATAGTTTTCCGGAGTCATGCGGGTGACGTCAAAACTGCACTGCATGCCCCGGACGTTGCCCGTCACAAGCTCCTGCGACACGAGCGACTGGAGGTCGTACAGGGAGCTCGGCATCCAATACGGCGTTTTCCTGCGCGCCGCAAGCATGAAGTTTTCCTTCGGCGTGACGGGGAAGTCAAACGCCGGCAGATCAAGCTCGCGCTTATTGCGCAGCTTTTTTTTATATTTATATACCGGGACGTTTGCGTCCCCGTAAAGCGGCCTTTCGTATTTCATTCCACGTTGCTCCTTATTCTCTGCAGTCTTAGAGGTTGTGGTCGTGCCTGCGGATGAGGTCGTTCTGGCAGTCGAGGCTCAGCTCCACGAAATACGCGCTGAAGCCCGCGATGCGCACGACGAGGTCCTTGTATTCCTCGGGCTTTTTCTGCGCCTCGCGCAGGGTATCCGAGGAGACGACGTTGTACTGCACTTCCATGCCGCCCTGGTCGAAATACGCCAGCGTCAGGTCGCGCAGCTTTTCGACGCCGTCCTCGCCGTTGAGGGCGGTCGGGTGGATTTTCAGGTTGACGGCGAGGCCGTCCATGAATTTCGAGTGGTCGAAGCAGACCGTCGAGGCGAAGACGCCCGTCGGCCCGTTCCGGTCGCGCCCCTGGCCCGGCGAGCAGGCGTCGGCGATTGGTTCGCCCGTCTTGCGGCCGTCCGGCGTCGCCCATGTGATGTAGCCCTGCGTGACGTGGTCCGCGGCGCCGTAGAGGCCCGCCTTGTAGTTCGTGCAGCGCATGCTGTAGCATTCTTTGCAGGCGTTGTAGTACGTGTCGCAGATCCACTTCATCTCCATGTCGGCGTACGGGTCGCCGTTACCGTAGCGGGGCACTTCGTTCAGAATCCGCTGGCGCAGGACTTCGTAGCCCTCCCAGTTGGCCATGACGGCGTCGTACAGCTCGCGCGTGGTGCAGATTTTCTTGTCAAAGCACATGTATTTGATAGTGGTCAGGCAGTCGGCGATGGTGGCAAGGCCCGTGGCCGTCCCGCCGTAGGAGTTGTACTTGCAGCCGCCCCACGTCGCGTCCATGCCCTTTTCCATGCACCCTTCCATGCTGATGGAGATGAGGTTTTCCGTGCCGTAGAACTGGTGCAGGTATTCCGTGTAGTTGTCGACGCTGACCTGCAATTTGATGAGGTAGTAGATGAGCTTGCGCAGCGCCTCGCGCACCTCTTCGATGGAGTTCATCTCGTAGAGGTAGCCGGTGTGGATCTTGCACTGCTCCCCGTTGAAGGGGTTTTTGCCGTCGTTGATGGCCATCGTAAAGACGACGCCGTAGTTGAGGCTGGAGTAGGGCGGCGTGTTGCCGTTGGCGGCGGGGTACTCCGTGCCGGGCCCGACGATCTCCTGGCAGCCCATGATGGCGTAATCGCGGGCGTCCTCCAGCGAAAAGCCGTTTTCGCGCACAAGGCCCTTGATGATAACCTCGTCGTTCTGGAACAGCGGCAGGCCGCCGACGATTTTCGTCGTCTCGATGGCGAGGTTCCAGATGTCCTTCGGGGTGTTCTTGTGGATGCGCAGGGAGATGGTCGGGTCGTGAAGCTTCAGGCGCGCGATGGACTCGAGCACCATGTAGGAGAGGGGATTGGTGGCGTCGTTGCCGTCGCGGTCCACGCCGCCGATGGTGGTGTGCTGGTACGTGATGGCGCCGATCATCTGGACCATGTACTGGTTTGCGCCGCCGTAGAAGTTGTTGAGCTTGAGGAAGTACGCGTCCACGATTTCCTGCGCCTGGTCCATCGTGAGGGCGCCGGACTCGATGTCCTGCTTGAAGTACTTGTATGTAAACTGGTCGAACCGCCCGATGGAAAAGGCGTTGGCGCCGTCGTGGTACAAAAGCAGCTCGTAGAGCAGGGAGGCCTGGCAGGCTTCCCAGAAGTTGCGCGCGGGGTTTTCGGAAATCCAGTAGAGGCTGTCGGCCATGCGGAGGAGCTCGGCCTTCCGCGCGGGATCCTTTTCCGTCTCCGCCTTCTTCAGGCACGCGTCGCCGTAGCGGCGGATGAGGATGCTCGCCGCGTCGCAGACGATGACGACGGAGGAGTAGAACAGGTATTTCTTCACGTCGTCGCCCATGACGTTGCCGTAGTGCTCGTCGAGCCAGTCCTGCGCCTGCTTGCGGATGGCGCCGTAGCCCACGTCGATGATTTTCTTGTGCCCGGGGATCAGATGGCCGGGGCGGCAGCCGATGAGGTGCTTCATGAAGATGTTGTGCTTCGTCGCGCCGAGGCGCTTGAGCTCGTCAAGGCCCGCGGGCGCCCAGCCGTCGCCGATGCAGTCGAACGTCTTGCCCTTCCAGAATTCCTGAATGCTCTCAATGGCCTCGACGTCCTCCGGCGCGGCGGCAAGCCGCAGAAACTCCGACTTCGGGTTGTGCCACAGCCCGTCGTCCCCCATGGTCCACTCGCCCCTGCGGATGGCCTCCACCATAAAGCCCGGGCCGGAGCGGATTTCAGGGTACAAAACGTTGCTGGAGAAATACCGGCCCCTGTTGGCCACGAGGACGTCGTCGTCTTCCACGCGCAGCGTCACGTTGGAGGCGACGGCTTTCAATATCGTCGGCCTTCTGATTGTCGGCACGAGGTTGACAAGGTCCTTATACGCTTCCGTCACGATCATGGCGCGTTCGGAGTCGAGCTGAATGACGCGGTTGCGGATTCGGTCCCGCATCCGGGCGATTCGGTCGGAAACCGGCCTGAACTGATACATAATGCCACGTCCCTCCAGACTGGTAAAATGTTTAAAAATATCATAGCACACTTCATTATATTTGGCACTATTCGCCGAATACAAATGTCGCGCTGCCTATTTAAGCCGCAAAGCGAACGCGCCCGGAAAGTTTTTTGCCCGATTGCGCCGCTAATCAGACTCGGAGACGGATTTGTTGTCAGGATGTACAAAGGGGATTCGCCAGCTTCGTACAATTTTACAAGATTTTCGCATCGTCAATGTCAATAAATTCTGTGCCGCGGTTCGTCGAAGTTAACAAATATGGATAGGATTCGGCAACCGAGTCTAATGAAAAAGCATAAATTTTATATCCGTAAACCGAACCGAATCGGCGCGTTCTATGTTACGATTTAAGCGTCGTTTGACAAGGTTTATTGATTGTACCGCGAGTCAAACAAGCACTATAACAAAACTGATAGAGCACTTTTAAGGAGGGTATTTTCCGCATGAAAAGATTCTTGGCAATCCTTCTCGCGCTACTCCTTGTCGTGGCGCTCTTCGGGTGCGGCTCCAAGGGCACTCAGGGGAGCGGCGGCGACAAGGGACCGACACAGCAGCCGTCGCAGCCGTCGACCAGCGAGCCGACGGGTACGGGAGGTCAGCAGGAAGACAGCGGTCCGAAGTACCCGAAAGTCGCCGGCTATTATGACCCGGACTTCGACTACACCAAGTTCCCGAAGTACAAGGTCGCGTATCTGAGCATCTCGGCCGGCGAAGCGTTTGCTGCCTTTGACGTCGCGTACGAAAACTGGGCGAAGAAAGTCAACATGGACTACACGCGCATGTGGGCGCCCACGCAGTACAGCGCCGAAGAGTTCATCAGCGGCATGCAGACATTCATTGACCAGGGGTATGACGGCCTGATTCTCGAGGCGGGCATTCAGAACTACGAGCGCGTCAACGAGATTCTCAGCGAGCAGGACATCCAGTGGGTCAGCGGCCTGGGCGCGGCCCGCGTCATGTCCGAAAACCGCCTCCTCCGCCCGCAGATCGGCTTTGACAGGCGCGACCTGGGCAAGATGACGGTCGACACCCTCATTCAGTGGAAAGAGGAGACATGGCCGGATGTGCCGTGGGAAAAGGTCGGCATGCTTGTTATCGACTACTCCTACAATCCGGACACCCATGTCCTCGCCCTCGGCATGGAGCAGCGCTGGGTGGAGCTCTTCCCGCAGTTTGGCTCCTATGACCCCGCTCCCGACAAGAACCCCGAAAACTTCTACATAGCAGACCTGGCCACGGCGACCAACCCGGACCAGACGGCGGCGCAGAACCTCGCCACGCAGTTCCTCTCCAACCCGCCGAAGGATATCGAGGTCTGGCTCATCGGCACGCCGGCTGACCTTTACAGCGTCGGCGCCGCCAACGCCGCCGAGAAGCTGGGTATGACGGACAGAGTCTGCACGGCCTGCCAGGGCGGCGGCGCGCTTGCCGGCCGCTGGGACAGCGGCATTGACGACGCGTGGCGGTTTGGCTGCATCACCTCGCAGCAGATTTACGGCGAGCTGATCATCAACATGCTGTGGGCCTTCATGTCCGGCCAGGCCACGCCCGACACGATCTATCCCGAGTGGGTCGACGTCAACGACAAGGGCGACGTGATTGACGAAAACGGCAACGTCGTCGAGGAGCACTTCATCCCGAAGGTGCTGCTGCCGGTGCAGGTTATCACCAAAGACAACTATAAGCAGTACCTCGAGTGGAGCGATCTCTACGCCTACGGGCCCGGCGAGAAAGGCGACTATGATTACGAGCCTGTAACGGATATCAACATGTTCCCCGCGCGGATGGATCCGCCCGAATCCTACAAAATTAAAAAGTAGACGCGGTACTTAAAGACTTGAGCTGTAACCGGCTCCGCATCTCGTCAGGATTTGGGGAGCCGGTTACAGTTTTGCACATTGACCCGGAAACAGAAAGAGATAAAGGAGGAATGTATATGGGCAAAGTTTACGTGGAGCCGGCAAATACCCTGAATGTCTACGCCGAGTGCGATATCCTCGTCGTCGGCGGCGGCAGCGCCGGGCACAGCGCCGCGCTGGCGGCCGCGCGGGCCGGGGCGAAAAATATCATCATCATGGAGCGCTACGGCTACATGGGCGGGGACGTCACCGGCGGCTTTGTCATCATGGTGCCGGCGCTGACGTGGTATGAAAAGTCCTTCGTGCGCGGGCTTCAGGAGGAGTGGTTCAGAAGGCTCGACCCCATCCCGGACACCGTTTTAGGCCCGAAGGTCTCCCAGGCCGGATCGAAAGACCCGTTCCTCGTCGAGAAATGGAAGGGCGTCCACGGCTGCGTCAGGTTCGGCAGAGATCCGTCCCTCGTCCGCGCCGTGTATTTCGAGCCCAACCAGCTGAAAATCGAGCTGGACAAGATGCTGCTCGAGGAGCGCGACCGCATCAAAATCCTCTACCACAGCTGGGGCGTGAGGCCCATCATGGAAGGCAGCGAAGTGAGGGGCGTGATTTTCGAGAGCAAGGAAGGGCGCCAGGCCATCTTCGCGAAAATCGTCATCGACGCCACGGGCGACGGCGACATTTTCCGCCAGACGGGAGCGCCTTACATGGCCCTGGCCAACAAAGATACGCGCTCGGATAAAACGGCGCTTGTCTGGCGCATCGGCGGCGTCAACTGGGACCTCTACCAGGAGTGGATGAGGACAAGGCCGAACGCCCACCGCCAGATGTCCCAGGCGCTCAAGAAAATCACCGGCTTTACCACCATGTTTTACCCCACCAGCCGCAAAGACGTCGTCTGGGTCAACAACGCGGTTCCCAACAAGAACTGCGCAAGCGTGGAGGACCTGACGAAGACGGAGCTCATTGTGCGCGAGACCATGCGGGACGTTATCGAGTATCTTCGCGAGGCGTGCCCCGTCGCCTTCCGCAACGCCTATTTGTACGATATCGCGCCGCAGCTTGGCGCCCGCTGCAGCTGCAGGCTCCAGGGCGAGTATGTGATGACGGTCAACGACTTCGCGTTCGCCCCGCAGTTTGACGACGTCATCGCGTGGCACTCGACCGTCTGCCCGATAAACGACAGCGCGCCGGTTGAAATCCCGTACCGCGCGATTTTGCCGAAGAACGTGGAAAACCTGCTGTGCCCCGGCCGTCACCTCTCCGCG